>Ga0209679_1000822_pt1 | contig 12022 bp, 12 predicted proteins | sample WorMetHEROISLAND_4_FD_187408 | JGI IMG/M metagenome (GOLD analysis project Ga0209679, IMG submission 187408) | Marine gutless worms symbiont microbial communities from Max Planck institute for Marine Microbiology, Germany - Olavius sp. 2 HERON... ...
GCAGCAAGCCAAGAACAGAACACTACACAAGAAGCCCGGCAGCCCGGCTAATAAATGCCACCAAATGCATGTTTTGAGCATGAAAATAAGCTGAAATGTGTTTTCGCTTGCGGCCGCGCTCACCTAGACCCCTAGCTGGCTTAATACAGGGAGCCTACTTGTAAGGGATGGAGAGGGGAAGGGAGAGGGAGAGAAAAGAAGGGAGGGAAACTGGAAAGGGAGGGAGGCCTGGGAGGGAGAGGGGAGAGAAGGGAAGGGAAAAGGGAGGGTGGGACCGTGTGAGGGAGAGGAGCGGGACGGGAAGGGAAGGGAGATTATGTGAAAATGTGGCCCGGGGCGGGGGCCCCCACCCAAAATGTGGCCCGGGGCCCCCAGCCACCTTAAGACGGCACTGGGTTTTTACAGGCCATGCGACCCCTTCCTGACATCAAACCAAGATACACTACACGATAAACACACTTAAACATTAAACCAATAAGGAACATATGGCACGTTGATCTATGAGTTGTGGCTGATCTTCTTGGCTTAGTACTGGCTCATCTAACACGATCACTTTCTCTTCAGTTCATAAGCATTTTGGTCTGTGCTCGTGTGCTTTCAGTCGGTTTGGATTTTTGAACATTAATATTTCACGAGGTACCGTAGTGTGGCAAAATGTTGAGATGTGTGGTGGGATTGTTAATTACGACTTCACTGGAAGTTACTGTTGAATGTGCCAGTAAAAAAAACTCACAACAAATGGTGGATAATTTTTTGGACCACTCTGTACGTTTGTGTATGATGAGTGACACTGCATGTTGTGCAAAAGTGCTTTACAGTTACACATTACAGTAACGAATAACATTAATAAACCAGAAGCAATCAAATATCACAAACCTATGCCGAGATCACTTACTTACTGATAAGCTGTCACTGCTGCCATCTAGCGAATAGAAGTGATTTAATACAATATGCTATATATCCATTAAAAAATCCTGAATCATGACCGCCACCAAAATATAATCACTTGGTCCTTGGGCCACACCTTACCCTCCAAAAATTCTACCAAAACTTTTGAGTAATCTAGAGGACAGACAGACAGACAGACACAGAAACCCAAAAACATAACCTCCTTCTTCGGCCGAGGTAATTACAGAGTTATTTTTATAGCATGACATGGAAAAAACAACAAAGTCCTACTCACGTTCTCCAGAGACGTGTAGGCTGGAAAATATTCTCACGTTGCCAGCGCCCTCTCGCACGCCATCCACCAGCCGAACATAGCGCTTACGAGTAGCAACGTCCTTTGCACTGGTTACATCAACATCAATGCCTTTAATACGATGTATACAAAGGTACTATCTCGTTTGCAGGTGCCCACAGAAAATTTACAAAATATGCCACTTTCATTGACAAGAACTGCTCCCTTACTGCTCCATTAATTTTCTGCACTGCCAGAATTTCCTGGAAAGTGGTTACCCTGTTCTTAATAATGCCAGTACGTGGCAACTATATGGTACATGCTAAACAATTTCACTACGACAGATTCAAACACTACCTACCACTTGTAGACTCGTTAGAATGCAAGTCAATCAACTACTTTCTATATAATATTATGTTTCAATAGCCAATTTTTCTGGTTAGACCACACCTACCAAAAGTAAACTTTTGGAAATTTAATTGTTGGAGCAATGAAATCTCTGTTATATTACTGAGAATATAAATCGATAACACAAACCGAAACAGCTCATCGGATATCAGCAGAGTCTCAATGGCTCCACTCTGGAATGCTAGTTCAACATGTCGCACCCTAAGCAGCAAATGTACATTTATCTAAACAACTTAAACACATTTACATTACACATTTGCATTACTAACATGCATGCATGCACACACACACACCGTTATAATGGCCATTTTCCAGTTAAAACCGGGTTATCTGATTTCTTCATTGATCCTCAGTCTCTACTGATCCCTGTCCTCAGTGTTCTCATGGAACAGTCCAAACTCTCCATATCCCGTCTGACACAGTCCCACCAGGTCTTCTTCGGATGTCCCCTCTGCTGAGTTCCCTCAATCTCCATCGACATACACTGCTGACCCAGTCTGCGAGTGAGTGAGTAGGGTTTAACAGCACATCAACACAGTTTAGGTCATTAGCGAAAAGCAGCCCTACTACCGCACTGCCTTTCAATTCAGCTCCGACCTCTAAGGGATAAGTGGGGTGGCAAGCCCTTCTTATAATTTACATCAGCGCCTAAACATCATGGACACAGAGCCCACTACCGGGAAGCTGTTTTGTGTAAATCAACAGCATGCATCAATACATCAACCGACACAACACATACAGACATACACAACTGTAATGTTCCCTTATTAGGGTTACAACAACAGCATGAAGCTGTGGTCTGCATCATCTTCACATGTCCAAACCACCATAACTATTAACACTACCTGTAATAAACAAATGTTGACCATTAAACATCCAACGAAACTAAACAGAAACATTTTTAACGATGTACACTTGTACAGTCTAAAGATACAGTTTACACATCTCCATTTTTGAAAACTGACGTAGCAGTTTTACAGGCCAAATGCTTGTCCGATGTCCAACCAATAGAGAAAAAGCAACGAAGAATGAAAATATTTTAAATATAATATAAAATAAAACACACAAGAAATACAATAAATGCTGTTATTGTTGCTACGGAATAAATTCAACGCTAACACGAAAACAGAAAAAATATTACGCGAGTGAGCAATACAAAATGAACGGTTGGAGAATGTAAAAATTCATAGCAGTTCACAAACCCATAGAAAGCACGATTAGGATCATTTTGCAGCATTGCGTAGAAGTCTTCAAGTGCTTTGACTTCAGCTGCGGCTTTTGTGTCTGACAGTCTAGCACTAACGGCAGGATCCTGCAGAACTTCTACAATATAAGAAACCAAAACTACATAACCATGTGACCACTGATATGCATACAAAAATGTATAATACAGCAAAATACTGCGTGCTACTAAACCAAATTCTCTATAACGTCTCGGCCAATAATGTCCAAACTGAAACTATTTATAATCCTGAACAGTTTCAGTGAAGACCGTACACCATACGTATTGCCACAGGTAGCAAAACGGTTTAGCATCAGGCGCAATAAAAAATACAAAACCAAATTACCACATGGACATTTAAAAACGGTAATTGCAACAAATTTTAACTATGACAACTTTTAACATAGTATACTCCCCACTCAAGGATTCTTATGTGCCCATTGTAAGGTAAGACTTCTTGAGCACAACAGCAATTTTAGCTGGATGCTTTTCCTAAGTCTCATATGGTAGGTAACAGTAAGCATGCAGTCCTCACGATGTAGTCTATCATCACAGCTACTAAGTCACTCTCAACTTTTCCACTTAGCATCAGTAAAGTTAGACTATTACAAATTATTATCAGATTCAGATATCAATAGCCAGTGTATGTGCAATCTAAATTTAACCAAACATAGACAATACGAATCATTATACAAAACCTTTTAGCGAATGTTTGAAGCCAGATGACGAATGCACTAAAACGAACTTGGATCGATTGTCAAGCAAAACTTTCTGGTCTAATTTAATGGCTTGCTGTATCATGTAATCAAAAAACTGGTCCTGTAGCAAACGCAAAATAAATGTCAACAACATCAAACCGTGTGTGTATAAATTGAAATCAATCTGCAAAACGTCCACAGAGTGCAGTTAGTCAGAGACAAACTACAACATCAAGTTAATGTGCTAAAAGTCAAAATATGCCACATAATGTGAACAAAACTCTGAAAATGTACTGATGAAAACATACCTTAACAAATCCTGGACTAGCGATAAGAACACACTTGACAACTGCACATTAACATGCACAACAAACATTGAGTGCCACGATTAGTTCACCAAAAAACATTGGGTGAGGTCAAGTTCTGCTAAGCGAAAAGTCTAAGACAAAAGTCTAAGACCCAAGTTTGGCCTAAGACCCAACTTAAGATTGAACTTGACCCCGCGACAAAGACTGGGTCTAAGAATATTCTTAGACCGAATTTTGGTCTTAGACTTTTGTCTTAGTCCTGACTTAAGTCACGAAAACTACTAAGACCAAAGTGAAGCTGAACTCGGCAGCAACTGGCTGGGAATTCGCAGTGATATAGTAATGCATTTTGGTCCTAAGTCTTAGTGCTTAACTTCGGTCTAAGACCAAACAGAGGTCATGTTAGGTCTTACCTGAGCTCCAACTTAAATCGGAACTTGATAGAGTTCAGCTAAGACTTTTGTCTAAGCATTTAATCTAAGACTTTTCACTTAGCCGAACTTGACCTCACCCATTGTCATTAGAAAACAAGCAGCAATAAGAAATCAATGCAAATGACAACCAAAGTGATACTGCACTATGCATGTCCTAAAGCTGAAATGTGGCACAAAGGCAAGTGCTGAAATGTGGCACAAGAACAAGTGCCATCATTTCAACAGCAGGGCAAACATTTCCATGTCGACACACACAGAAGATGACATTTGTTTCATGAAATCATGTATTAACATAAAAAGCTCTAAACAGTTTTTTTTTGCAAATAAACTTCACAATCATAACGACGTGAACAATCAGTTCAGTACAATATGCACACTCCATGTTGGCAATATTTCTCGGGAATGTAACCAAGTAATAACAGTATTGTTATTTAGTGCTTTGACACTGCTGGTTCGGTCATAGGAAGGGCATGTGGCTGCAGCAATTCCAAAACACTTGCCACTGGCTCGGAGGCATGGCCTAATCTGCATTAACTCATGAAGTGTAGGCCGGTGAAACAAAAACCAAAAGTAACAAAGTTGTAGTATTCAGCAGCAACTTAGCAATCTACATACAATGTACATAAAAATACAAAGAAATGTGCTGTTAGCTGAGACAAGTACAGACTCCACATTAAGAAAGACACACGAAACTCTTAATATTTACACACTGGCATTTTGACACAATTACACTTTCAGGTTCAGGTCCAACTTCGTTAATGTACTTGTCCACATATTTTCTTTCGGAATGTTTTAAACAATCAGTGAGAAGTACCAATATCAGACGCCCCCCCCCCCCCCCATTGTACATCACTAAGCCTGGCACAAAGGTGGTCAGCTGAAGGTTAGAGATCAACAGACTGTTAAATATTCAACAATTTATACTGTTGCATGGATGGGCGTGGTCAACACTGGAGTTTGTTACACATCACAAACCACAGTTTCAAGAAATCATGTTTGTGCATTTTAGTCCATGGTATGACAATTAACTATAAAGCACAGAAAAACTGTGAAACATGCTTCATTAATGTACTATAAGCTGATCAAATCATCAACATACACAGTAACCAAAACAAGCAATAAATATGAATTAAATATTCTTGTGTTTTATACGGAATGCTGTTTGCAAAAACACCAGCACCAGCAGTGATGAAATGATACGCCTGTTTCAACTGACTAACCTTCAAAGTTCATGTGTCTCAAGACTGCAGCTGCAACTTGATCATAGAACCGTGTCACAGCCTGTGAAAAAACAAACTCACATTCACTACAGATGAACAAATATCAACTATATGCCATATATAGGAGTATGAGATATCCTCACTGAAAATCTGACATCCATCCCCGTCCATCCTTATATTTAACTAATACACTGTCACAGGCAATTCACCAAATTTCTTCTATTATCTAACTGTCATCACACTTAATCGCAGTATAAACCCGTGAAATAGTAAGTGTTACTTCCTACTCCAAAATTACGTCTATACATTACCTCCAACAACCCCCAGTCTATCATGGAATAACTCCAAAACTGGGCCAGTTAAACAAAAGCTGAAAGTGGTATATGCACCGACTTATTTGTAACAGATATGACTGAAAACATAACCACACAACAAACAACTTTCTATCATGTTTACAATCAGAGTTCCATAAATTAACGCACTGCATCAAATGGTTGCTGAGTACCTTGTCGTGTTGTGAGCACTGGCCTTTGCGTTTTCGTGGGATGTTAGTCTCAATCTTAGCACGAACAAGTGTCATACTGGAAGTCACAAGGCACACATTGGCTAAACCTTCTTGCATGACGACGGCACCAAGGTCGGCATGTCGCATCGGATCACATGCCATCTCTAGCAGAAACAGCATTAACTTGCACAACCATTATTCAACCAAAGTTACAAATTCTATGACCTTTTCTCTAACTTTTTCCAACCATGCTATTCAAATTCCGTCATAATGCAGAATGCTACATACCACAAATTTGCACTGCCTACCTCTAAAAGAATCAGAGTAATTATGCAATAAAATGTAATCAAGTGAAACTATATCTTACCAATGCGTTCAAGAGCAACGCTGTCCCATTCACTTTTCTGCAGTGTAAACTTTCGGTTCATCTCCAAATCCAACGTGTGATATGCACCCATCTAACAACCACAGATGAGTACAGAAATACTGACTTGCAACAGTTTCAGTAGCAGCAGAATTGTAACATCACAACATGGATTACAGAGCTAAATAACTATGCAGTCCTTAATTCACAAGTGAAGAAGAACAACTGCAGAAAAAAATACATTAATTCACAAACTGCATATTCAAGTTACTGCCTCTTCCATGGACCGACCCTCTCCAGCATAAGGTGACCTGATTTACACACTTAATCGGAAATACCTGGCATTGTAACTGTTTAAAATGAAAGTGGATTAATGCTGATGCTGTCACCAATGCATAATGCTTGTGGCTATCAGTTAAGGTTGTGCATTTTGGCAATGTCTTTGTCGTTTATCCTTATAAATGTATGCTTGAACCATTCACAGCTGTAAAATCACAAAGCAACTGTTTAATGCAAACCTTTACGTATTCATTTTCTTCCACGTTTCGGCCCTTCACACGCAGCATGCATGCCTGAGTATCAAAGTCGATAGTTTCCACTCGAATCGATAACATCGTCCGAACTTTGTTGCTAGAACTGCTGCCTGTTGACGACTCAGTCAGCACTTTACTGACAGCACAGCAGTTTAACACAAAGTATCTTGTACAAAATTAGACACAAACACACAATTCAAAAATCTATTCAAATGAAACTGCATAGCAGGCAAATAACTTAACAGATGGAAAAATAAAACAGTCTTACGAAAATCACCTTGCCGTAATGTATAATGTTATAAAACATAAAAGCATCAGTGGACAAAATGCACAAAGCACAGAAAAACAAAGTCTGTACTGCACTTATCAATGACTTATGTACAAACTGCCTACAAACTAACCGAATTGTAGTTGATTTAAGAACATCACCGACAGAAATCAGATTGTATGCATGCCACATGTCTTCTGACTCCTCAGGAATAAGAACAACACATCTGCAGAACAACATAACGGTTAGATCCTCAACACTTACTTCACCGTTGCGTCTCCAGTTCAGAAAGTCGGACGTCTATTTACCGTGACTCCAGGTCCAAATGTCCAGTTTTCATGCAGGGTTAGTGTTAAGTAAATCTGGTAAATCACTGGTCACCAAAAGCAGTGGTGGTGTGATAGCGAAGGCATGGGTCCATTACTGCTAGCGATGCAGGTTCTATCCCTATTTGTGTTCAGAATTTTCTTCATTTTTCCCCGTATGATTTAATGTCAGTCACAATAGTATTTTATTTTTGTAACACAGCATCTACCGGTACATAATTTAAGTAGATAATTAATCAAATCACTTATCACTCTTGTAAACTGGACATTCAGACCTGGAGTCATAGTAAACAGTCTGACATTCAGACATGCAGACACAGCATTACTTTACCGATATCTCACAAGGCAGTATGTAAAAGCTACACAGTAGCTAGCCAACCGACAGTCAGCCGATTAGTACTTTGCCTAGCTGACTGACAGCCCCTCTATTATACACCACCTAGCAATACGGCCACTAGCTGCAAACCAGTGATATTTTCATTAATGGAAATTAGAATTAGAAGTAAAATGATTGTTTTTACTGCAGTAAAATAGTAATTAGGAATTAGAAAAGATTTTTAGAATTAAAATAGAATTAGAATTAGAAATCACACTGCCATAAGTAAAATAGAAATTGAATTAGAAATTATTTTCCGAAGTAAAATAATAGAAAAAACTTCAAATTTTATCCACTATATAACAGGGATCCTGGTGTGTGGCCACAGACTGACAGACTGTTCAACATCTGTTTCCCGTGTTCATCTATCGAACATTAAATCTGTCAATGGCGCCACGGTAGGATGCCCTGCCGCCCCCTTGGGATGCTGTGGATTGTTTAGCTGGTAATGATAACACTGGCTTAATTACCCTCCTCACTCCTCACTGCTGCTGAATCTAACAAATGCTACAGCAGTGCTCTTAGATCGACGTACGTCAGCGTGATGTCAGGCGGAGGAGAACATTAAACTATAGGCCTGCCACCAACCAGGCAGCTTAGCTGCCCTTCTTAAGTCGCTCATGGAGTCCTATATACTAGCTATTATATAGGAGTCCATGAGTCGCTACGCTCGCGTCATGCCGTCGTGTCATTAGGCCCAGACAGATGCCAGACAGTGACGAGTTGAAATCTGTCGTAATTTCGTAATGGAGACTGTCGGTAGTAGTTTGCGGGGCTTATTTCTGGCCTGAACAGCTTTGTCGTAGTGATTTGGCTCTATTGTGATTATCCGCGATTAGTTTCTGTTTTTCTGCAAATTTTTACTATACAGTGCACTAAATTATATCACTGACATGGCTCAGTATCTCCTTGCAATTAGTTTGCAATTACATGTAGTTCACATTTTATGCCAGAAAAACTTAGCCACGCCTATAGGCTACTGATGTCATACTTGCGCTATCCATTCCTGGACAGCATTGTGATTTCTGACTTTTTGAGAAGACTGATGAGTTGAGTGATGATATCATGCTGTGTTAATCAATGTCAAGACTGTGCATTGTTTTGAAGTGTAGTTGCAATTAGCAATTAGTCTGAAATGAAATAGAAATATAAATTTTATGAGAAGTAAAATTGAATTAGAATTACAATTAGAATTAGAAATTTTTTTCTTGAAGTAAAATTAGAATTAGGAATCTTTATGAGATTTAGAAGTAAAATAGAATTAGAATTAGGAATGATTTTTTGAAGTAAAATTAGAATTAGAAGTAAAATTAAGCCTGCTGAACTAAATTAGAAATTGAAATAGAAATGATTTTCCAGAAGTAAAATATCACTGCAACAAACTCCAGCATCTGTACGCGACAACTATACACGTAAAGTCCAACAGTACGACTTTGCAACACAGTTCACCTATAGCACTGATCAGCATACTACAGGTTGACTTTAGAACGAAATGCAATGTAAAAGTCTACTTACTCATGTTATTACGTACTTACTTACTTACTTACTTACGTACTTATTTACTTACTTACTTACTCAGTACATGCTTACCTGTAAGTCATGTATGGACAGTTATACTCAAAAATGAAAAATTACTGGTTCCACGAAAGAAAACGTTAAAACACACACACATTTAACACACTACAACAAACTCCAGCATCTGTACGTGACAACTAAACACATAAGTCCAACAGTACGACTTTGCAACACAGTCCAACTATACAGCACTGATCAGCATACTACAGGTTGACTTTAGAACGAAATGCAATGTAAAAGTCTACTTACTCATGTCATTACGTACTTACTTACTTACTTACTTACTTACTCAGTACATACAGGTTTCATTTCGTCGTGGTTCGCGCAGCACGTGGGCGTTTACGTTGGCCAGGCTTTCTGGCCACCTTGGTGGTATTCAACACAGACAGGCTGCCGTCAGACGCTGTTACGACAGTCGGCTGTTGTCGCTTGCCGGAATCTGCCAGGTAGCGATGGAACAGTACATCCCGACGCTCGCTGTTCATGCTCTGCCACACATTGTAACTGACGTGATGGCGAGAGAAGTGGCTGGACAACAGGAAATTGCCGTCTCCGTGCAGGGCGCGTTTCAAGTCCTTCAGTTGCACGTCGACCAGACCTCTGACGCTTTCTATGAGGTCCGTCACACGCTTTAGCTGCTTCCACTGAGTTTTGGTCTTCAGTACATGATTATAACTTTCGGCATTGTTGTTCGTCCACGCTTTCGCTATCCATTTCTGTGACTCGAGCACCTGTAAAACACGTACACAGTAATGTAAGTAAACTGCTGTTACATATAGGCCTTTAAATTGAAATTTTTCCGTAAGTAAATGCCTTTAAATTGAAACTTTTCCGTTTTGTTAACAACAGAAAAATTACACGCACACAAACATCTCGAAGTACGTATATATAGGGCGGCCCTAATTTATACTGACAGCTGTAATACATGTTGCTAAATAAATGCCTTTACATTGAAATTTTTCCGTTTTGTTAACAACAAAAAAATTACACTCACACAAACATCTCGAAGTACGTATATAGAGGGCGGCCCTAATTTATACTGACAGCTGTAATACATGTTGCTAAATAAATGCCTTTACATTGAAATTTTTCCGTTTTGTTAACAACAAAAAAATTACACTCACACAAACATCTCAAACTACGTATATATAGGGCGGCCCTAATTTATACTGACGTCGACAATGATACCTGAACGTTGTTGCGAATTTTGCCAATGACATGTTTCGTGAAGTAATCAATGTGATCTGGTACGTGCAGGCGCGCAAACTCCAGCAGCCGCTGTATAGACGCATCAGATGTCGCAGACGTGTCTGCATCGGTGATGTCCTCACAGCATGTCTTCAGCAGCGTCAGCAGCTGTTGACGGGTGCTGACGTCAACCCCTTTGTCCGTCAAATGCCGCTGGACATTTTCGTATATGTGCCGAGCACAGTAAACGTGACCTGTGCAACAATTACATCGAGTTAAATGAGTATAAAAGTTAAATATAAATTAAATAACAGTTTTATATGATAACGTGGTTACCCCTAACAATCCTATTCTTTCAGATTTTTCCTGCTCCTTCTCTGAACGGCGTCCTGCGGTGGCTTGCAGTGCTTGGTCTGGAGTCCTGCGGTTATCAACAGCGGCCTGCGGTGGTCTGCGGTGGCTGACCGCAGGACACCGCAGGACACCGCAGACCACTCTCTGAACTGTTTTAAAAAAATGACTTACTAGAGCTGTGAAAAACGGAACGGATGGCGTTGACAATGGCACGTTCTTCATCAGAGCCAAAGACAATGGTCTCGTCCGCCAATAACTCCGTATGCATTCCTTCAACACCAAACACACCAGCCAAGTGTGAGAAGAAAGAAGCATACGTCTCAGTTTTCGCATCAACATGAAACAACACTGGGCCAAGGAAAACCGGATTGTCAGTAGTTTCTTTTCGCAGTACTGACATGTTCTTATACACCAAGGTGGTCAAAAAACACGGCCCAAGATTAAAAGTCCTATCAATTCCTATAACTGAACGCAGATGTTCTGGTGTGTCTTTATGGCAGAAACGCCGCATGTCGGTGATCTGATCGGGTAAGTAGCCTATGACTGTCGGTGATTTTCCTTTGCATAACATAACGGCCTGAATGAACTCGTTGTCTTGCACACCGTTTATGACCGACAACATATCGTCAGCTATGTTTTTTATTGGCTGACTGCCACCGACTTCAGCATTTCTAACAGACTGACCTAGATTCCTCACCTGTTTTTGATCTCTCGGGACTTCAAACGAATCGCCATGCCGAACGTGATTTTCATATACTTGGCCAGTACGTTCTCTGTGTTCCAGAGCTACGCGCATGCTATCGATAACCCGCGGATGAGTACGTACGAACTCCGAAGGGTTCTTTCGGGACAGCCCATGCGGTTGCCTAGTGTCGGTGGGTTCTCCTATGTACTCAATCAACACCACATCTGGTTTGTTCTTAAGCCAAGTTACACGTTTGCGATAACTGCTGCAAGCTTTAAGACTTGCATAATACGACTGCAACACGACAACGTTGTCCTGTTCCGGCTGCGGATTCAGAGGTTCCCATGTCACTTTCTTGTTAACATCGTGTTAGAGGGT
>Ga0209679_1000823_pt1 | contig 12013 bp, 6 predicted proteins | sample WorMetHEROISLAND_4_FD_187408 | JGI IMG/M metagenome (GOLD analysis project Ga0209679, IMG submission 187408) | Marine gutless worms symbiont microbial communities from Max Planck institute for Marine Microbiology, Germany - Olavius sp. 2 HERON... ...
AAAGTAGAACCGGGCACGGATTCGAGACTGGACTTTTCGTCTGCACCTGCTAATGTCATCGGAGGTCGGATTCCTCCGGACCAGGTACTGTCCCTGCTGCTGTCGCCGCCACCCACCGATGAAGGAGAACAGTCGGCTGTTGCAAAACCTAATGACCCTCGGCGTACCCCAAAGAATTCGCTTGGGTCATTGAGCCCAGACGTGCAATCGAATATTGCTCACCAGCAGCGTATGTTCACATTTTCTCAGTCGGTGACGATGAATGGTATCACAACTACAACCGCGACGTCCAGCGATGTTGGTGTTGCCGATCTACATCGGCCGGCAGCTGGAACGTCCTGCCGCAGTACACGCAGCCACGACGACAGTCCGCCGGTACTGTCACGTGAAGGAAACGTTGACGATATTTCGGATGAATCCAGTACGAGTGATTCCCAGAGTGATGTGGCAATTCGTCCCGGTGGAAGTTCGTTGGAACTGCAACGCTGCCAGCCGGAGAGCACTTTTGTGGCCCACGTAAACGGACCAAAGCAGATCACTGCAATGGACATCAATAATATTGGCAGATCCAGTGTACCACCAGCGTCAACGTCGAACTTGGCTCATCCCGAGCATGTGAACATGGTGACATCATCTCGCAGGCTGGAGCATCCTCTTCCTTCAGCCGCCACAGCTACAAATCGTAACCAGTTGTTTGCCGGCAACGAACTCTTCGGACACATCCAACAGCCCTGTCATCATCAGTCTGTCCCACATCATGCGGAGTCCGATGGTGCCGTCGCTCGTCTGCCGCAGATAGCGTCGCTGTTTTCTGGCGTCGGCGGTGGTAGCAGCAGTGGCGCGTTGTCAGCGGCTGCTGCCGCTGCTGCCTGGCCGTATGCCGAACTGTACTCGGCACACTTGTCTGCAATGAGATCCATTTGTGAATCAACGGTTAAACGCGAGTCAACTGTCGATCCAGCTGGATACAGCTCGGACCGAGGACGTGCTGCCGCAATGACCAGTGGCACCAGCGAAAGAGGCGGCTACCGACCGGAGGAAGATCCTCTCGCACCGGAGATGCGGTGTTCGCGCTGTGATAAAACGTACCGCAGCGAAGCCCGGATGCGCGAGCATGCTCGTACACACGACGCCGGATACGTCGCCGTGCTGCACGCGTGCCCGAAGTGTGGAAAAGCGTTCACGTACCGACACAACATGGTTGTTCATCTTCGTCGCTTCCACTACGGCTGGCAGCCGGCCAAGCGGCATGTTTGCCGCACCTGTGGTATGCGCTTCCAGAAACCGTACCTACTCCGGCTACATGAGCGTAAGGCCCACTTACCTGCCGCGATTGATTCTGGTGTAGGACTCCATAGATAATCGATGTCAAAGTTCTGGCCATCCTGCTGATTAATGCACCGGCTATATATTGGCGTGATATCTAGGCTTGTACATACAGTCTGCTCTGCCATGACTGTACAATGTCAGGGTGAAATGCAATCCTAATTTAACCAATCGTGTGGTTAGCACTGTCAGCAACTTACGTGAAACGAAAATCCCGGAGTATAATCTGGCATTGCAGGCTAGGCATAGATAAGAAGGCACGAGCTATTTCGAGTGAATTATAATTACACAATAGTTGTTGGTGTGACTCGATGATTTGTATTTATAACCAGATTGTCAACTCTGTCTTCCATCTAGCATGTTGTTAGTGTTTGCTAAGGCTTCTTCCAAATTGACGTTTGGCCAGTTAAAGTTTTGGCCAGTATATTGGTACCATCGAGATGCTCGTTGGGGTTCTTCTTGTCATATGATGCTACTGCAACGTTCAGTACTGTAGTTAAACACACGTGTTTGGCGAAGATTGAAGTGGTGTTACTTTGTTTAGGCGCTGATGTAAATTATAAGTAGGTCTTGCCACCCCACTTATCCCTTAGGGGGCCGGAGCTGAATTGAAAGGCGACGCAGTAGTAGGGCTATGCAAAATTTCTATAGCGTTGGCAAGATTTGTATAGTGTTGACTCTCCTTTACTGTAGGGGACTCTGTGTCTGCTTTTCGGGTCAAGCTCGGCGCTAATGACCTAACCCGTGTTGGTGTGCTGTTAAACCCTACTTACTCACTCACTCACATGTTACTTTGCAGTTTTCAAGTTACCATTTGCCACTTCTCTGAAAAGGGAATTTAGAACTTTGTACCAAATTTCTTCTACATAGAAAATGGTTAATTGGTTATGTATGTTTCAGAGAGTGAACTTGCTGAGTGTATTCAACCACGAATAATTAACAGCGGCATTATTGAATATGCATTCTGCACTGTGTTGTATTTTAATTGTTGCTGTGAAAGCTGCTAGAAATTTACTGTACAGTCGCAGTTTGCTTATTGGCTGTAGCAGTGCTAAACCAGTTTGCTAGTTATTGTTTAAAAACTGCAGTTTGCTAACTGTACGTATTGCATTTTAATCGTGAGGGCTGCAGATTTTAACAGCCAACTAAATTTTGATCTTAGACAATTTTTAGTTCGTTAATTTTATGGTGTAGTTACTTTTTTTCTACTTCCAGAAAGCGTTCATGTGCTTATCTGTTTCTAAGCTAATGATACTAAGAGGCAGATGCTAAATTAGTTGAACCGCCGGTCCGCCATTTAAGCATAGTCGGACTAAATAAGGATCCGTTTTGCAATTATTCTAATGAAGCAACGGAACTGTCTCACACTTGTTGCAATAATTTTGTCGCTGCTAAAAGCGGTACCCCGGTATGGGAAAGCCTTGTTTACACCCGACAAATATTGATTCTGCAACTGCAAGAGTGGGGGACATAGTGAGGTTCCTTAACTGATCTCACAGATTCATGTAAGTCGTTGCTTAGTGTGTGGTATTAAATGGGATTTCTTGTGTGGATTGCTGGAGGGTTCAGTTTGTGGCCTGAGTCTTCAGGGCAGCTTAAACAGTTACAGGTCACTAGTCCGAAGGATCACTGGTCCGAAAGGTCACGGGTCCGAATGGTCACTAGTCCCTAACCCAAACCCTAACAGTAACTCTAACAGATCACGCAACCATAACGCTAATGTGATGTGACCCTTTGGACCTGTGACCCTTTGGACTAGTGAACTGTCCCTGCTTAAACTGCTCTGTCCCACATTGGAATATTGAGATGATACTCAGAACCGCCTACTCATACTGTCTTTCATTTGTGTAATATCTACCTTCGTTTCAGCTGCTGAGCCGCCTTGAAAATGTTAAAAGTATGACACGTAATGCAAAGCGATAGGCTGTCCAACACGAAATATATATTCTGTCTGAATCAAAATCGATGATGCACCTTTTTTGAAAACTCTGTGAGCCGGCCGGTTGTCATGCAGGTGTATAGTGTTGAGTGTTGTGTTTGTATGTCACGTAGCTGAATATGATCTGCTGTGCGTTGATCGATGTACGGGTACTTTTTAGAAGTAGGTCACCGGGTCACGATGTGACCTTGTTAGACTTTCTCACTGTAAATACCATCACTGTGTGACGCCTAGTGCATACAGCTGACAGTTGTAAATATACGTAAGACTGCAGTTTAAATGTAGAATTCTGTGTAAATGTTAATTGTGGTTAAAAGTAGGCATTAGTGACCAGGCTGTGTTCCTTCGTGCTTGTCAACTAACCCCGACTTTTTGGAATTCACGATAACAAGTTTTTATGACTTTTACTGTGTTCTGTTGATTGCAGTTGCTCCGTAAGTTCGCTGCCGCAGTTTGCCGTTTTCTTCCGTTTCACAGCGGTTTATCATCTGACGTAGTTCAATGTCTCTGCATTTCTGCTAAAATTAGTACCGGTAATCTGTGCTGGTACCAGTACTGTTACTTTTCAATTTTTGTTTAACCGGCACACCTATGCATGGGTCTGAATTATTCGACTCGGCCTGTTAACATTTTCGGCCCGACTCGTTTCAGCAACTTGATATCTAAGCCTGCCCGTTGAATGTGTCCTTGTACATGAGTATGATGTCGCATGAACCTACCTTAATATCTTACCAGATATCTTACCGGATGAGGCCTCACCCAGGGGGCTGGCTCGGCCTCTGGAGTCGAGAGAACGAATAACGTCCAAACACTGACTCATCTTTGTCGCGAAGTTTGGCCCAGCTTGGCCCGGCCTGTCGATTTTTCACCCCAACCCATCAGGGCCCATTTGATTGAGTCGATTTCTAGGCGCACGTTTCCTTAACCGGCCTATTTTTGGATGGGAGAATCTCTGAGAACCACAGCAGTAGGTTTTTTATGAACAGGATGCTTTTCCCGTGGCCCGCATCGCATAGCAGCATCAATGCAGTGAACTAAATACGAGTATAGTGCTGGTTATTTAATATTGAATAAATATCAGTTTTACACATTTGTAGAACTCATATGTGGCAATAACCCATGCGATCACTGCTGGTTTTGAAGTTTGTTATAAACAGATATGCCAGAATTTCTTACTTCTGCCATTCACAAATTGTCATTACAAGTTCACAAGTAGGTTTTAGAATGCATTTCAAACTCACAACTAAAGTAAACATGAGACCGATGGAACACGGCGTATGCATGTTCTGTTAAAACGTGTTCTGTCACTTACTTGGTAACCAGTGTGTTATTGTCAGTTTGTTTGGTGTTACTGCATAGCTACTAATGTCATCTGTCAAAAAGAGTTTGTTTGAGTATGCTGTCTATCGCAGAGTGAAGCACTTAGCGTGTGATCTAAATTGTATTATTTGAAGATTAAACACTGCACCAATATTGTGAGGATCACACAGTTTGAATTCTTGATCCACGATGTGTGTGTAGACCTAAGCATTTATTTTTGACGATGTATGCAATGCTGGGTATAGTTACTGTTGATTGAAAGGATAGATGTTAGTTATACTAAATGGATATGGCTGTAGACGACCTGACCTGATATGTTATGGCAGTGCAGTGTGCATATACAGCTGCTGATCAATTAGCAGTGGTCTGTTTGTCAGAAGTGATTGATGCGTGATGCGGAAAAATAGTGCTGTTTTCTAATGTATGTTTGAAAACATATCTCATTTGCTCAAAATACTTTGGCATGTTTCAGACCGTTAGTCTTCCTTTATGTAAAACTTTTTGTGGGTGTGTAAAACTCCCATATAATCTTCATGTAACTGACACCTTTTGACTATTGCATTGGAGCAGGGATGTTAATGAGGCCAGCATAGTGCGAGGCCGAGGCCAGATACTATGAGGCCGAGGCCAACAAATTTGGCCTCGAGGCCAGCTTGGCCTCGAGGACTTAACATCCCTGGATTGGATTAGTCTGATGTATGGATTCTGTCAGCTGTCATTTCGTGTTAGAATAAACTGATCCATTTTTGACCATATGTTGTAAGAGACCGCTAAATTGGACTAATTTGTTTTTTTTTTGCTATCTTTTGTCTGTTTTTGATGTTTATCTGTGTTATAAGTTTTGTTGTTAGCCGAGTGATAGGCTAGTTATAATTAAGGAGATATCTATAAAATGAAGGAGATTATCTCCACAAAGGCCCAGCCTGTTAAAGAGATGCAAGCGTTTTGTGATTTTATTGTCTATTTGTCGTAAGCTTATCAGTCTCCATTCTGTTGGTGCGATATAAGTTCTTTTTGTATTGAAATTGTCGTTAAACACTAACTGCTAGCCATTACAGTGTAGTATTAACAGGTGGTTGGAAGCCAGTCTTGAGGCTTATTAACAGTGATGTAGCCATATAAATATTCTCGGGGAAAACAAATTGGACATGGCATACAGCAGATGTGGAAACGAGTTATCACGGGATGATGAGAATGGCAAGGAAATAATCCCGAGCCCATTAGAGGGAATTGCTGGAGCACTGTGTGCTCACCCAGCAGGTGCCCGGCCATGAAATGATTTTGATGCTTACTTGTGGTTTAGAGAACAATTTTGGGTGCAGTTTAACCGGTGTATAATTTATATCGGTGGCGGTTTGGCTTCTTTGTAACACATTGACCAGTCTCGATCAACGAAGTTACTCTACGTCGGACCCGGTTAGTACTTGATTGGGTGACTGTATGCAGATGAGTAAACAATCCACGTGTGTAACCAGCCAAGCAGGTCAACTCAGCCTGGCCATCCCTCAGTGGGTAGGCACAGTGAGTGTTAGCCAAAGCTGGGGAGTAAACAGGTACTCTGCGCGATGCACAAGCCCCGTAAGCCCCGTATCCATGGTCTTGTAGTGTAAGCTGGTGTCTGGCTGAGGGCTGAGGAATCAGAAATCAGCACAGTGCACATGGCTTGGGAAGGACTTTACTTTTTTACTTTTATTGTTCGTAATAGCACAACTGCCCCTCAAAGACTCGTATTTGGATGATACGAAAATGTGGCTTTTGGAGGTCTAGGGAGCAGTTACCGCATTTGCTCCGTATTGGCGATGCCACTGCTTGTTGTAGCAGAACTTGTTATTGAGATGCTGCGCGTGAAAACATTCGACGATCGTTTGCCTGCAATGCACGGCTGTGTACATTCCGTTGTTTAGTTGTTGCGCTTCGACTTGAATCTGTTGTTACATTTTCGTTTCACCGTTTCTGGGGAATTCTCTGTTTTTTTTCTGACTCTCTGATGCCATGGTGACGTTTCGGTGATGTATTTAGCGGGCACGAGTTCTGCTGTACACAGGCTTCTGGCTCAGTTGCAGTTATGTGCATGCGACTGAACGAATAGTGTACAAAATATTATGTTCGTTAGTATTTCGGGATTTTTTTAACTTCTTAAGCAGGTTGTACGCAGGTGCTGAGTGAGGCAGTAGTAGGCAGTGAAAGTTCTCTTTGCCGAGTTCCGTAAATGGTCTTTGGCTGTTTCGCTGCAGTAGTCTAGAATGAACTATTCTGGTATAAGACTTCCCCCATTCCTGTTAGCAAAGCCACAAGATACAGAGACAATGCCAACGCCTGATTTCCTCTCCCTCTGCAGAATGCCTATCTGCAAATCAAGACTCTCGGCACTGTTTGCCGTTCGCTCAAAATTTATGCCTAAAATTCATGCATAAACTAAAGTGATATTGACGCAGTGTTCAGAGTACATGGAAGCCAGAGTATGCCGGGCCCCTCACTTATTTTCAATACCCCATAGGGCCCATGCTGTTACGGAAAACTTGGGTACTTAGGGCCCCCACACTTATTTTTCTGTAATTCGATTAGTGTATTGACGTGTGCGAATTTTTCTTTGCTGGGCATGTGAAATATTCTGAAGTTGTTTCTTGTTTTCTGATGAACATTTACTAGATAACCATTTAAGGAAATCATACATCAAGACCGTGGCCAAAGCCACCACACAACGGTGCCTGAGCTTTGAGCAGCTTGTGTTTATTAAAGTACTTACTTACTTACTTACTTTAAAAATTTCACCTTAAGGCGAAGCCTAGCGTCATTGCTTTCCCCGACTGTTAATTCCTTCAGTTGTCGTCCAGAATCTAGCTTTTTTTGTTGTTCATCGGTGCTATACCTGTGCTGCCATCTGGCGACTGCTGGCACCTCAGATTCGGCGGTCGTGATTGCCCTCATTACACGCCTTAGTTATAATGTTCAAAGGTTATTATTACCAGCCTGCTGGACTAGCATAGCACCGTCACTGACACGTAGAGGAGGGCGACATATCTCGTTCTGACATACAGGGTGGTCCATAAAAAGTAAGCCAGTGCACTTCTGTTGAATAATGGTACTACTGAATATTTCAAGTTTGGAGTTAATTTCGTGGGAATCGCATGACACAGTTATTGTAATAATTATGTTGTATTTGCTCTGTTATTCTGTTGTTAAATGTTCTGTGAGTGCAGGTGTAGGCACTTAGTGCCCGCTACAGTAATTGACAAACCACATAGTGAAGTGACATAGACTATGTATCTTTAGAAACGCCTGACATACTCCGAGCAAGATCATTGAACAACAATAGCAATTAATGATACTTGAAGCTAAGTAAAAGTGTTTTCTTGCACATTTCACGGTTTACGTGACCGTTAGTTTGCCACGACAATGGCTTACTTTTTTGAGCCACCCTGTACGACTTGGCAGTGGGAACATGAGTTGTTTTTGATGAGCGTCGTTTCGGTATAGTTTGCAGTTCGTGAGCGGCGCGCTGAATGTCGTTATTAGTTGAAGCTTCTGCTTATATTGTTAACGTTGTCGACAAAACAGTGTTGATCCGTTGAGACTCTGCAGAGTTTATGTACACAATACTCGTAAATTGTTCTGTTTTTTTTATTTGTTGCTAAATAAGCATTATGTGCATAGCTAGGAGATTTGTATGACTAGCTGCGCCAGCTGGAAACTGTCTTTGTCGAAGCCTGCAGATTATGATGTTTTATTTGTGTCATTGTTTTAGCATTTTAATGCGTTTTTCGGTTTGTTGTTGTTTTAAACTGGTTTACACTAAACCCTTCTGGCTATAGACTAGATTCAGGCTTTCGTCTATCAAGTATAGGCTTCGGTCGGATTTGAGATGTAAATCCTGCCAAATTTGCTACGGCTGTATTTTGAAAATTAAAACCCGATACATCCCTATACGTACCTAGGCATGTAGCTCAGATAGACCGTGGTTACATTTGAAATAAAACATCTTTACAACATTTTACAACCATGGCATAGCCACGGGAAGTCAACGTCTCTAAAACATTTGTGCAAATGCAAAATAACCGCTGTCTATCTTCAGGCCGTGTTCAATGCCACTAATGTTTTGCAACATTTTTGCAAATATTTTAGCATAGAACATTTCAAACACGTTTTAGATGTTGTTAAATGTAAAATGAAACACTAAAACATTTTTACGACATTGCAATTTTACCTGTAGCCTCGACCGTACACTGCAGATTTTGGCATTGATCTTCCAAGCTTGTTATGAGCGCCACCTCTATGGCGTGGTTGTGATTAGTAAAAACCAGTTAGCCAGTGTAACTTTAGCATCTCTGTTGTTATTAGAGCTGTCGAACGATTAATTTTTTTAATCGCGTTAATCGCGCGATGAATTATTTTAATCGCGCGTTAACGCGTTAATTAACGCGTCAATTCAACAGGTCCAGTTTACGTTGTAGGTTGCCGTCAGCGAACGACTGCACGTCTTGCTGTTCACGACTCATCTACAAGATGCGACCACTGTCGAACTTGCCATCAAACAATGATGCAAAAATGACAAATTAGCCGACATTTGTTGTTAATAATTAATTGAATATTATTCGATTGTCAAATAATCGCAGTTCAATTGCATATTGGAACTTCTGCTTCATAGAATTTATGTATGTGCGTTAAATTTTTTAACGGCGTTAATTTTTTTAATCGCAATTAATTCTTTAACGCGTTAATTCGACAGCTCTAGTTGTTATGCGTCTAACCAAGCGTTATGTGCTACCCACTGTTTTATATACACAGCAGTTTCAGTTGGATAACATACAGTGTGCATGCGTAGTATCTGGCTTACATTGCAGCCAGCGTTATGCGGTTTCTAGCACAGTGCTGCGTCTGACTGTAGCTAACTAGGTACTTGTTCTTGTAATGTACAGGAGCAGTGATGGGCAGATCCAAATTGTGATTCAAATAATAAATCATGACTTAAACACTGTTAGCGATTTGATTTAAGTACTAAAGATTTGATTCGAAACGTTGTGCTTCGATTTGTGGTTTGATTCAAAACCTTTGCGATTTGATTTGAATTTAGTACAGAGTAAAATAAGTAAGTAAGTTTATTATTTCAGTAGTGGCAAAGTACCACTAGATTACACAAAATACTACGAAATACTTCACTTTTCAGCATTAGTCAAACAACAGGTACTATCCGTGCGATTTCCATTTCTGTTTTTATTTCTGTTAACAGCAACAAACTGTGAGTGAAAGTCTATGTTGAATGATAAGTGAATGTACAGTGACTAATTTAGATTAAGATGTGTGTCTTCATTGCCACACTGCAACGACGTGCACTTTACACTATGTATAACTTGCTTTTAAAAGATGTGGAATTAGACTTGCCTTCAGAAGATTTGTGATTTGGACAAAAATATGATTTGAGATTTTGGTTTTGGCGTAATGATTTAAATCATTTTGCTGAAAGATTGAAGATTTGTGCTCATGAGTCGATTTGAGATTTGCCCATCACTACTGATACAGGGTGTTGCAAAAAATGATATTGTCGTAATTGTCGATAAGTTAGAAATAGTTGAAGCTGTGTTAATGAAATTTTCAGAGTTTGTCAAGGATAGTTTTAGCCACGATGTCTGTGAATTCCTGGATGTCTGAGGCTTCGGGATTTTACACACTGCCAATGACAAGGCTTCACATGTCTTGGTAGTTAGTGCAAATGAGAGAGGATTACAGTTAGTGATATAAGACATAGATTCAACGCATAACACCGGTATTTAGTGCCGGTATTTATCTACAGGAGCTTTCACAGATTTGTTGCAAATATCACAGGTCACCTGGCTGGCATGGCTGCTGTCCTGTTTCTGTAAAATACCCGTAGTCTCTGTAGACGCCCACTTACTCGACTTCTTATCTTTTACGTTGCTCTTAATTGCTGTGTGCAATAAAATTAAACAAGGTCAACAGTACATTATGTCAGAACATTACAGATTAGGTCTAACAGAATCTGGGCCGGCTAATTAATATCGCAATATATGGAAAATTTTGATAATCAGTTCAACGACATGATATGATACTGAAATGGTATATCAGAGCACCACTGATTTGTTTGGATACAACGTTGTAGTAATTCCAGAACAATTGGCATTGAAACAAAAATTATAAGTAGTGGTAGTAGTTAGCAGTAGATTATATGGCTGAATCATTCCTTAGAAATCTCTGAAAATTCATGAAAATGTCTCCAACTGTTTCTAAAATATTGAAGAACTTACAACATACTTATTTTGCTGCACTCTGTAATAAGTTGTTGTAGTTGCTGTGCCGTTGTTTTTTTCTGATATGGCTTCCAAGAATTTTTTTATTGTTTTATATTATATCCACTTGTATGAACTAATTGCTGATACTGTAACTGTTCGCAGGTGATATATTGGAACGCTTGTTTGTAATATATAATTAAGAAATTTATTGTAACAATCTTCCAAGTGAAAACCATATCTGCAGCGTATGTAATAAATAACTCCGCTTTAATTTAGCGTCTAAAATTTTATCTAGTTATACCAAAATTTAATCTAGTTATAAGAGTAATGTGGGCTCTATAAGAACTCTGTTATTTTCGCTATATATGTTATACATACATGTTAGTGGCTGTGTGCCATTTGATTACACTTCTTGAACAGATACGTTATGAATTCCATTATTATTTGATATTTTGTTGATATTTAATTAACGTGAATGGCATTAAGGTGAATTTATAACTGATATTATGGTTCTGACTGTGGCATTGAAGTTAGTTGGTACAGCTTGGTATGTCCGATTTATTATTGTCACAATTTGCACTTGAATTTCGCCTCTGTTGAAAGACTGGGCATTTTTGTTTGTTATTAACAGTACGTGCTGTGGTAACTAATTGTATATTGATTTTCGCAATGTTGTTCTTTGTTAACCTGCAGTATTAGGTTGTTCATTTGTTCATTGGCTGTATTTCTAAGTTTGAATCGTAGCAAATGACTTGTTTTACTAAACTTTTTACTGCTGATGCAAACAAATACTTATCGTATGTGCGTGTACAGGAGATTGTGGTTTATAGGCGGGTGCTTAACGCTATAGATCGCTGCTACTGTCTGATCTGAATATACTGCAGTGTTGTCTGTACATAAACATATTGTGCTGACGGCGTTGTTGATGTGCTTTCTTAGTACTTAGTGTCAAACTCCACTACACGGACACCAGCTACGGACAGCACCAACGGACAAGCTCACAGCAAGTTGTAGATGTTGTACAACACGTCCGTAGCCGGCTAAATTCGTTGTATACAACATCTTGCCGGCTACGGACACCACCAACGGACGAGCTCACAACAATTCTACAACTTGTTGTACAACAAATTCACCATCAACGGACAAAAATTTGCCACATCCCAACATGCTGACATGTCGAGAT
>Ga0209679_1000825_pt1 | contig 12008 bp, 14 predicted proteins | sample WorMetHEROISLAND_4_FD_187408 | JGI IMG/M metagenome (GOLD analysis project Ga0209679, IMG submission 187408) | Marine gutless worms symbiont microbial communities from Max Planck institute for Marine Microbiology, Germany - Olavius sp. 2 HERON... ...
GAAGGGGGCGTACCGCAGAAAATTTTGAGAAAATCGCCAAAAACCTGAAATTTTTTGCACTTGTACGTGCAAAAGCGCTCACTGTGTTTACATCCGGGGTCAAAGGTCAAGGTCAAACGTACGTCTTGTAGGCCACTGTCTTGCGGTTCCACAGCCGTTTTAAGCGTTCAGAAATTCGCTTCCGTTCCGGAGTTATAAGCTCAGAGCTGTAGGCACCGATCGCGATTTTTCAGTTTTTAGCCCCCGAAAATTTTTCGGGGCCTAGCCCCCATTTGGGACCGGCGATCATAAATTGCACCAACTTCTGGTCACAATGCCAAATTTCAGCCAAATCGGTTAAGAGACGGCCGAGATTAGGCTGGCGGAAATGAAAAAAAAGAAATAAATCACAGCGGTAAAATATAAGAGCATCCAGGGCTGCTCTAATAATAGTAGGACATGTAATAGACCCAGTGTCCGCGGAACGGTGGACGGTGGACGCGCGCCGAGGGGGAAGAGTCTGGGGAGGTATGGAGGTCCAGGGATGTTACCCCGGAAATTTTTTTTGAAAATATAGCTGCAAATCTGTGCAATTTGGTACATTTTTGGCGACCACTGCAACAGAAAACGTACAACTCAGTGTTTCATTTAGATCTTGGGAGATCAATTTGTATGACGTCAGGTCATCAAAAATGGCACAGAAAATCTACGCTTTTCCGTGCACGGAATTTACCGTCCCTCCCATATAAGTTTCGCGCACCCTGAGTAGACCTATCCTATGTATGTGTATTTTATACACTCATAGTTCCTTCATCACTGGGGTCCTCAGTGCACCTTTGGCAGCCCAAGATTGAAACAAAAGCAACAGGCATCAACCTCCCACCATACTCTACCTGCACACAAAGTTTCATCTTCAAATCTAATGTAATTCCTGATATATCGTTTGATGAAATAAAGCGTTACTTATAATCACCCATTCACCGGGCCAGCTATGCACCCACTTAGCTCAGTCTGACACCACAGAGCCTCATCTGTGCTATATATGTATATTTTTACACACTCATAACTGGCATTTGACACGGAAAACATAAAATAATTCTCTAGAAAAGTGATAAACTTCCAGCCTTACAGATATCAATTTTAGTTTCAACCAACATCTAGCGCTACAATGTCGACTCACTACAGAGACAGATCTTGACATTCTTCTACCTGCATAGCGAAGGCTTTTACCAAACAAAACTGTCCAGAAGAACGGAACACTCTGTATGGAAGTTTTCTTGTCAGCAATGTTTAATGCACAGATCCGACCTAAAACAGCATCGACATATGCTGTCCAGTGTCCACTAAACTTATCCAAAAATGTTTCTACACAGTTAACGAAGAACAGGTATTCATATCAATTACACAATCAAAATATGTAGCTTTGCTTTCAATATTCAGCCTGAATTAATTAATTAACAGACTAGTTATTTAGAATTTCAAAACTAGCACCAAACGACTCAGCCCAAAAATAACGGAATGGATCAAACAGGAAATGTAAACAGCAGATAACAATATGCAAGTTTTGTACATGAGTACACTGACACCATGTAATACCTCAAATAAACATAAATATGTGTATTACCTTCCATTTTTCACATTCTACAGCGGTTTAACACTGTTAATTAGGTGACGGAAATGGCATCCAGCCTGTAAAAAGTCTTGCGCGAATAATTTAAAAGCAATCATTTTTCAACACCTGGCCCAACCTGCAGTAACTCCAAATAAAACAAAAATTGGAGGCAGCAGCAGTAGTAGCAGTACACACACAGACATACACGTTCGGTTTTTGTTTAACTGGCTCATTTTTCCAGAGTTACTGGTATTCCAAAAGTAAACTCCTGGAAATTGTCGTGGCAGTACATTTCACAGCCAGATGCCATTCCTCTCGACTGTTCAACAGCATCAAAGCACTGAAGGATGTCAGTGTTCCTGACCGCAGGCAACATGCTGCCACCATGTTGTAATGATTGGGGAGACAAACTGCAATGGTTGTGTGGGCTGCCTTGCCCTCCTGCTTCTAGGGAGCATCCTTCCAGTGACAATGGCGGTGTTCCTGACTGGAGCCAGCAGTAGCAGTATACATATTAAATGCTAGATAATATCATGTAGTCTGCGCGTTTCTGAAAATCAGACTGAACAAGACACGTAATTACAATTCATGCTTCGAAAAGTCATACACAAAAGTCATCACCATGCTGATGAGCCATCTGCCAATGCTGTATGTTGACTGAAGCATCACCAGCAATAAACAGCGGAAACTGTGCAACGTCTCCGATCGCATAAACACTGTCTATGCTCGTTTCCATTTCCTGAAATACACATTATTTATTTGAATCAAAGTATTTTTAGTGATGTTGCAACTCCTTATGTCAGTCCAGCTGACAAATATTACAACATGCACAGAAAGTTGCTTGTGAAAAATATTAACCAAAAAAGTGATGATGATGAAAATACAATGAAAAATTTTTAATGTGCAACTGGAAGCTGTGGGTAGCCACATAATCTACAGCATGGAACCAAACAGAAAATTAATGAATAAAAAAATTTAAAACAAGTAAAACCAATGAGCATAAAAAATCTGATAAATGGTCAAGTAATCTGGGAGTAATCTGGGATGTTGATAACATGAATCAGAACTAAGCAACAATAATGGATTTGATGAGACCTATGAGTAGTAATCAAAAGTCCAAGGAAGAAAATAACCTCACCTTGTTGACTACAACAAAGCCTCGTTCCGACATATTTAGAGCAGAACTTTTCAGGAAATCAGTCACTGGAACAACACCTAAACTCAAAGAAACAACCAATGTGCAACCTCCGGTTGCAATTTCCAGTTGTCCTTAATCCTTATCTCTTCCACAAAACAGTCTTTAGCAAACTTTAACAGCAGCTTTACCAACGGCAAAGTCCATGTACGGCACTCTGGTAACATTTTATCTTTCTTTTATTAAAATATGTCTGCAAAATTTTATCATAGAGAGACAATGTGTCACAGTGAGGGCATTAACCATACTGTACAACAGAAACTGTATGGCTTAAAAATTGTCTCACTGGTGAAAATGCAATTTCTTCACAACCAAAAGAAACTTTTTACCAAAATTCCAGGATTTACACCGGAAAGATTTTTCAACATTCCTTGATTATTTCACCTGAATATTTTCACTGCTTCAGAAATTAAAGTTTTTATAATATTCTATTCCATATTTCAAAATTACACTGAAAAAATGGACAGTCGCATGTAGTGTTCAATGTTCAATGTCGTTAAAGAGTTTATCTCAAAACATCTAAATATTTAAACTTATCTAAACTTTGACAGCTATGCTAAGTTGGAAACTCGCTCCCCTTTAAATCCTGAAATTTTGATTGAAAATTTTTTATTGGTTTTTATTAGTTGTCTGGTTGGATATTTTGTTTTGAGCCACCATGTATACAACTGTATCAAACAGTGTTTTTAGTTGGGGGCATGAACATCCAAAGTTAACTACATATCTGACGTTCAATAACTAAATGACTATTTGTATTTGGTGCAATTTTTGTAGTACTATTCGGTGGAATATAAATACACTCTCGGGACTACTATAAAGAATGCATTGAATATAAATAAAATACTTTTATGCTACTTTTATACTCTTCTAACAATGCTAACGTAGCATCTTAATACAACAGTAACAATCAATACACACAATAAAACAGTGCAAAAATATGGAAAAGCTAAGAATAGATTTCTTGGACGTCACTACGCAAACAAAAATGAATTGACAGAAACTGAAGAAATACTTGTATGTAATTAACAGAACACTCCAACTGAAAACTTACCAATGCCAATAACACAGAACTCAGCTGGAAGCACTGTTCCATCTCTCAGTACAACCTGCTTTAGCTTTCCATTCTCTCCAACAAATTCTTTCGCTGTCGTTTGAAAATGAAACTGAATCCCCTTCTCAGCAAGCAGCTGAAAATTGCCAAAAGCAAAGTGACGATCGTCATAATACGACAGTAATCACATTTTAGCAATACCCTTCAATAAATATCCATATTAAACCCTCATCATCTACCAAGCTGAATTCAGTTAACAACTGGGACTTAAGTCGACGTCATCATCTTATGTCATCGTCTTCATCATTGTCATTGGGTTACAGTATCCTGTTCTGCATGTGTATACACATTTGCTGGATTCATCCATCAGTCTAACATGCCTATGATATGGAGCGGCGCCCGAAGTGTTCAAGTACAGCTGACTGCCATCCAACAATGAAGACGGTCCACAAACCAACTGAACTGGGAAGATGCACACTGCAATGCTCTAGTGCAATCAACAACATCAACAACAGCAGCAGCAGCAGCAGCAACAGCATCACACTGACAAACCTTTCTGATAGCATTCCCAACTTCCTTTCCAAGAGCCAGCTGAAATGGTGCTTCCGTCTGGTCCACAACTGTCACCGTCTTTGCCTTTCCAACAAGTGCAGCAGCCACTTCGACTCCTACGGAACAAAATCACATCAACATGCGGGCGTATACGAATCTCTTCTCTTTCACAGTTTACACACACCTACAGTTTTCAGTACACTGAAAAAATGTAGGGGTGATAAAGTTCTAACAGCTACAATTCATCCATTTCTCACTAACTCGTGTATCACCCTTATAACATTGTAAGCAGTAGTGTGTTACACTGTGATACCACCATCTAGCCGTGCTTCACCACAGCTAAGCTTCATTAGTGTATTACATGCAGCTGCCACCTGTCGAATGCAGCAACACTAAAATCAGGCACGTTTTGTCTGATGCCAAGTAAGAGACATAGCTGCAGTGATACAAATAAATAAAATAAATGAATTACTTCTGCCATCTTCCCAATCAAAAATATATATATTATGGTCAACTGTTTTTGTGAAACACTCACACAAATGCTCGAGCCATATCATATAAACTTGTGCAGTTGGAATTGGCTGAGAATGAAATGAAGAAGTAAAACAAAAAGAAGCAATTTAATTCAGCAACATAACAACATTATTATGCATTTATTTTGTAGACGAGTTGCAATGAAAGCTACCGGTACACACAAATACAGCCACAAAGACACAGCTATGATTCACTGACTAATACACAACTGCAGAGTCATGCATTTAACAATGTTCATTTTAAAAAAATCATACGAGATTTATGCGTTATTGTATTTAGAAAAAAACCCAACCAATAAAAGATGTTCCCACAATGACAACGTCTTTTCCAGCCGACTGTGACGCAATGAACTGTGCATCGTCTAACGACCTCAAAGTTTTCACATTTTCCAGGTCATATCCAGGTACCATCGACAACGTTCTCGCACTACAAACCATGTAGGATGAATTACTAACAGCTTTGCAACAACAGTTGCTTGAAAAATAACAAGACTAATACAACAGACTGCCACTTGTTCTACTCTTGAAGAAGACCGTTAGATAAAGTATCAATTGTTCCCAAAATATTATCGTCATTGCAACATCGGTGACTGAAGTTACCTCAGTAAATAAACTCCCTATTCCATGATCTGAATCCTTTGTTTTGACTGCTAACTATGTTCTCTTCTTTTACTACAACAGTTACCATTACTTTCCATCTTTCTTCAACTGGTCAATTTTTCGTGGTCACCAAACCACCCATCCAACAGAGTCAAAGCATTTAAGTACAACGTTACAACAACAACAACAATACCAACAACAACAACAATTTTATTTTGCAGATGAAATCCACAATACTGACAAAAAGCATAGGCCAATTCAAAGGAAGAGCACACATTCATCAACGCTGGCCACCCATTTGACTAATAAAAATAATCAGGTTACAATACAAGCCATAACTGTGCATCATAACTGGATTCTAAAACACAAACTCCGAGAGACATCAGTTCAACTTACCAAGTGCCAGTGGCTAACACAAGTTTGTCATATGACATGCACTCCTCCACGTTTTTGAATTTCACCAACTTCTTCTCAAAGTTTACACATACAGCCTGCATGAATGTGTAATAAAATAAATAATTTATTAAAACGTGTAATTAAATTATTATTATTAGGTGGCATCGCTGAAAGTGATCCTGCCTACTGCGACACTGTTACCGTAGCACGTTCTGTCCGTCACTACGTATGTATGTTGTCTGTCACACTTTTGCACCCTGCGACAGCCACTGGACAGAACAAGATGCCATTTGGAAGGGACACTTGTGTAACATCGCATTAAACAGAAGCCCCGGTCCCCCTACACGAAAGGGGATTTCGGGGGTCAGAATCCTCAGTTCAGAGTGATGTCCGTGTGCTGCCTAATGCCATATTACTTTGGTCCTCGTTTATTTATTTATGGCCTTTGAAGATGTGGAGATTGCTGAGAACTGTACTTTATCAACAATCTGAACACTTCAATCAACTGCACATTTCCAAGATCTGCCAACATGTTAGTTTTGATTAAATATCGACAAACATAAAATGGTACAACATGAATAGGTTAACAGATTAACAAATGACTGCAACACATGTATTTATAACAAATGACAATTTATATTAGTTAAATGCATCTGAAATATGGTCTGGTCTAAATATAAATTACAGTTAAGAGCCACATCTTGCACAGTCGTCATAAAAATAAAACCACAGTAAATGCTGGTCATGTACAGCAGCCAAAAAATAAAAGCCATTAATTCTCAATACAACCTCTCTGTTCAAAACAAACTCGATCATATGCTCTTTATAATAAGCTTCATCCCTGAGAGATATCTGGTCAGCTGTCACATTCAGAGCCTACACACATGAATCACATACACATACACCATTTTAACGGCCATTTTCCAGGTAAAACTTGGTAAGCCGGTTGCACCCTCAGTTGCACTGACAGGCAGGTGGGGTTGCCGTAAGGTACTTCAGCATGTACCGCAACCACTAATATCAACTACCGTGGCTAAGAGGTTTTGGTGCAAAGTTTTTATAGGCTGGACGCCCTCCTGTCGCCCAACCAGCAGCATCAAAGCACTGAAGGGAAAATGCACATTGAATAATCACACATTAATATTATCACGCTGTGTTACTAAATACAATACAATTCCTTCAGTGCTTTGCTGCTGTTTGTTGGGTGACAGGAAGGGCATCCAGCCTGTAAAAACCTGCCAAAGTAATCCTCAACCGCTCTGTCTCGAGGAACCAGCCTAACCTCTCTCTCTGGAGCGTGTCAAGTAGACGTAGCCATCTCCATGAGTAGTCGCCATGCCGATCTGTCCGTTGCGCGCCGCTTTGCTGACGCCAGGCCGAAATTGAGCAGGCGCAGATCGTCCTCAACCGTCCTCAGCCAGGTATGTCTGGGTCTACCGACTCTGCGTCGCCAGTCCTTTGGAGGACCCAAAATGCAGGCCCGAAGAGCTCGGTAATGGTCTTGACTGATGTCGGCTCGACTAAGATGGCCGAAGAAAGACAGACGTCGTCTACGGATAGTGTCGGACAGAAATGGTTGTCCAGTGCGAGACCTGACCTCGTCGTTGGAGACAAAGTCCGTCCAGTGGATATGGAGGATGCGTCGAAGGCACCAATTGTCCAACACGTCTATCTTCTTCGACAACGTGGAGGTCACAGACATACCTCGGAACCGTACAGAAATACAGCCTAACCGTACAGCCTAACCAGTTGATATAATTCCTGAAAAGTAGAAAGTAGGCTGGTTAAACAAAAACCAATAACAAAAGTGTTAATAAATACAAGAGTAAGGTTATATATAGGCTGGTAGTACAAGAATATGTATTATGTGTGGAGCTCGGGTTGTGCTATGCTGTGTAGGTGAAAGCTTGCACTGGGCGCCGGGCTGCAGCCGCCACAAGCTCCACCCACCACAGCCGGCTGCAACAGCAGTGAAAACCGGATGTATTAATCTCTCCTGGGCTGAAATACTAGTGTACTGCCAGAAAATATATTTAATTACAGTGACCACAAACACTGGCTGAAAAAAAATGACACAGAGTAGTATTTTCAAACATTACATAATATAAACAATAAACATGTACTTTATATCAGAAAACATCACACATCAGTAAACCAATACCAACTTTGCTTAGTTTTGGCCGGTCATAAGGCAAATGATTCTCTTTTGTTGCAACAACTATTGGACCACGAAATCCTTCTTGTCTCAGAGTTTCAGCACAAACTGCAGCTGCCGGACCTAATGATGACAATGAAGAGAAAACAAACAACACGTTACACAATGAACACACCTTGCATGTACCACTGAGGACGCACACTTCTAAAACTCTCACAACACAGAAGACAAACCAGTATGCCAGCAGTCCTAGCAACAGAACTTACTGTTATGCAGGTCATAAAATTCCAATAGAGACAGATGCAATTCATATAACTGAAATTATACGGTATGGTACTTCGAAAATTAACACTATTAATTATTGTCAGCAGTATTGCTAACCTCCACCAATTATCAACACATTTGTTTTCACTGACGGTGAAAAGGCAGCCATTGGCTTCAATCGTCTAGCTTTCTCCAGAGCACTCCTTCTTGCCTTCACTTGCAACCTGCCGTCAACTACTTGCACCTTCATAACATCAACAATATAAGACGTAGTGAAACTGTCCACCAGAGTTTCCACAAATAATGCACAGCAGGATTATTCAGTCTTATGGGATGAACAGTTCTGTAAGACAAGTACTGATGGCATTCACTAATGACATCTGATTGATATTTTCATATCTGAACAACAACAGACTGTGAGAAAGTCATGCATAATAACTCTGCAACAATCTCGTGAACTCACTATGCCAGGCTCCATACTGTTCAAGGTGTGATGTCAGAACTATGTAATGACTAGCAAAGAATTTACATCTAAAGGGCAAGTAAAGATATCACAGCAGGAAAACCATCTGACAAATGGCGATTTAATTTTCATTAAACTCGACTTACACACTGAAAATTTATTGCCAAAAATACAAAGGAATTCCATTTTGATGAAACTTTGATAATTAACACTAACTAATTACTGTCAACAGTACTGTCAAAAATATTCGTAGTTTTGTATGAATTAACAACAACATACGTCATTGTACGACAACATCACTACGAAATCACCTATTTGCATGAAGACTGTAGAATAACTGAATAAACATCATAAAAATTAGAACAACAGTACAACCACACATAACAGAACAGAAATCAAATGAGAGGCAGACAGAGTTAAAAAGCCACAGCATGACAACAACGTACATCAAATTTTGGAATGCTGTCGAGACCGGGAAAATCCTCAATATCACCACTGTTGACTGAGAAACATGCACCATGCCACGGACATCGTATCAGGCCACCACAGAACACACCTAACAGACAAACAAGTGTATTAATATGCAACGTAAGGCAACAACGTCCAAAGCTACAAAAATATAACTACTTGTAGTATGCTATGTCTGTAATGCAGACTCTCACTCAACTAAGATAGCATAAGAAAAAGTGAGAGCAGCGATCTAATATCTACTGGATTATCAGACACCTAGCTGAGAGACTGTCGGTTTAACCCTTTCCTAATCCACTGCAAGCAACACTAAGTAAGTTACCACGCTACCGTGTGTTGAGGCCCACTCAGCCTGCTGAGGAAGGGAAAAAGACTAGCAGCTTACCTATGTTGGCTACTGGTGAAAGCCAGTACAGCTGACTGGAGCACTGGTATGTTTGCATGCTGCACCACGGATCTATTGGCACTGACAACAGATGCCTGTGGTACTGTCAACTCATGCCAGACAGCTACCACTTCCAAAACTGTAAAGCACTGGTGGTCTTAAAATGTACAGGATGTAATATTAGCAAGTAGCAAGAGCTTTATGCTTGCCTCTCTGCTGCAACAATGCTACAGAGAAAACACGTAACCGTTACAATGTCGAACATATTCCTATCATCTGCATTACTGTCAATGGATGAGAAATGACACAGCCAACAACAAGTAAGTTAATAGTATTTTGCCTTTCTGATGCGAGGAGGAGGCTGACTAATTGAAAAAGAACCAGTAAAAGCAAACATAGCATGTACTCACCATTAACGAGTGGAGCACCATAATGAGTACACTTTGCACCCATTGCATGATATGTTCCTTGAGATTTCAATAGCAACACTTTCACTCCTCCAACTTCAACCTCCTTCATTCTATCGACAAAATGGCCAATGTCGATAACTCAGCCGCAATATTAGCGCAGTAAAAGCAAGAGAGTGTTCTTCCAAGCCATAAGGGCTCACAGAATGGTCAATGGTGATATCTCCATTTCTTACCGTAGCTTAAATTAAAGCCATCCCTGTCTGATCGTTTTTCAGTTGCTTCAGCTAAAAATTTGCTGGTTTCACTGACAGCAATTATTATAGGCAACGATCACTCCTGTAAACTGAAAAAGATGCAAAAAGCCACTGAATGACATGTTGTTTAACAGAGAGTTAAGCAAACTAATTTATGCCTACACTCATGTTGAGTTTAACATATTACACTACTCAGTTCTAGCTGACTTATGCTCCAAAACGATGCAGCAATACGAATAACGAAACAAAGGCTAAAGTAATTTGTAGTTTTGTGCTGGTAACTGAATTGGAACAGAAACTGCGGTTTTAAACTGAACCAAAGCGAAAGCGCGGTTTTAGGTGGCCTAAAGGCAGTTCGGTTTTGGTGGGTCAGCTTGCATCGCGCTGGTCACTAGTTGGTCTGTTGTGATAGTTTCTATTATGCACAGTATATATGATCTGTGGGACTTGTTGCACTGAAAACTACGGCAAAAGGCACAGCTCCAACATAGCGCCACTATGTGTGGGAGGGTGGTGTGCAGTAAAAGAAAGCCAGCATAGTGAAGTCTTTCTTTGAACGAGACTGCCCAGGGAGTAATTAGTGTCAGTGGTTGCAGCTGTGTCGGCGATGGGTGGCCAGTGTGTAGTGGCTAGTCTGTCTGAGTTAAGTAATCAACGAGGGGCTGACATCAGTCAAACATACCAGCCAACTGATGGGTTGCATTTAATTAACGCTATATTGAAGAGTTAACTAATATTAAAATTTGCATCCGTGTATTTTTAGATGCAAAGACTAATTAAGTTTCATATTACTGTAGGGCTTGCCTCAGTCGTCTAGCAAAGCCAGTGGCAGGATCTTGTTGGCTTTCAGCAGCCTATGTAACTAATCTCTAACTGACCATTGTCTACTTTTACTGTTGAGGCTTAAGCCATGATTAGACCTATAATAATCACTAATGTGACTACAGAAAGAAAGCTGAGAAATAATGCTTTGTTCCACAGTCACCAAGTACTGCCAAAGGCCAGCGGGCCACCACAGCAGGCAGTCTGGTAATATGATACATGTGAGTCCCCTTCCCACAACTCCACACTGCTGTGCCGTGCATTAAGGCACCCCTTGGCATCTCACACTACTCTTACCGACAACTGCCATAAGTGTGCAGCCGTGGGCTCTACTGTGCATGTTTGAAAGGAGAGGAGCCGCCACTGCTGTTTATCTACTCAAATAACTAACACGTGATGTAGGCCATACACAAACGCTGCCATTTTAAGCAATCGCCGCCGTACACAGTCGCTGTGGAACCTGATGTGTTGTAACTACCGGGTAGTATGCACACACAGAACCAAAACAGAAGCCGAAACTGTGCTTCTGCCCCCAAACCGAACCGAAACCGACCGAAAAATGGAAAATCCGGAACCATCACATACTAGTAATTTGGCGATAGGTGGCATCACTGCAAACTGGGGTTTTGACCCCCAAATCTCCCTTTCCCGTGGGGGACCAAGGCCCCTGTCTAAGACAATGTTATTTGGGACTACATGAATGTCCCTACAAAATGGCATCTCATTCTGTCCAACAGGGTGCACGAGTGTGACAGACAGACATACGCTATAATAACGTGTCGTAATAGGTGGCATTATCCCTTTCAGTGATGCCGCCTAAAAATTGTACAGGATAATCTAAAGGTGATGCATAGCAGTAACATAATAAA
>Ga0209679_1000826_pt1 | contig 12006 bp, 6 predicted proteins | sample WorMetHEROISLAND_4_FD_187408 | JGI IMG/M metagenome (GOLD analysis project Ga0209679, IMG submission 187408) | Marine gutless worms symbiont microbial communities from Max Planck institute for Marine Microbiology, Germany - Olavius sp. 2 HERON... ...
TGCACCAGTTGTTCAATATCAACAGACTGACAACATTACGAGTACTGCATTGTTTTGCGTTGAAAATGCACTGTTTTACGTTGTAAATTTCTCAAACGTCTTGTTACTTTTTGTTGATGATTTTGACAACTTATAGATAAAATTACGCAGTCCACTAGTAATACATATGTCAGTCATTTAATTCTCTATGTACGCTGTAAATTTCATGGTAATATTCCGAACGATTGCCAAGATATCGCAAATTTACTGATGGGGTATTTTAATTTGGGCCACCCTGTACTATTTGTGGCATCAACTGTATGCATTCATTCAACAGCTTTGTTCTCTTACTGTCTGTGTAAACTTATAATCTTATAACTGTCTCACTGAAACTACAGCATCTTACCACCATCAATCACCTAACCTATCCCCTCACATAAAGTACAAATCTATGCATCCCAGGAAGAGGAGATCCACCTCACAGAAGAGGACGTGAAATTTCAAAAATTGTTAAAACTGTCGATACTTATCTGTCACAAGACTGGTTAAGCCTTGTGACACCTGTACTTTCTATTTTCTGCTTTTTAATTGTTTTAATTGTATTTCTCTTGAAAATGGTTACAATGATGTTGATATGTATTTTGAGTAGTAAACTATTAACCTTCTGGAAGTACGAGATTGTACAGAAAATTGGAATTATACATTACGGCCCAGATATTTTTTAAATTACGTAATGGTTACATACATTCAGTTAAGTTATTCAAATGTTTTTAATAATCATTAACAGCCCAAACTTTATAGTGGTGTTACTAAGTTATACCTTTTGGGTTAGAAGTGTATGGTACTTTTGCTGTGCAAGGTGGACTTACTGTGCCACTAAATAACTGGAGTGGGTATGGATATGGATAGATACGAGTATTTTCGAAGCAGATACTACAGATCCTAGGTTTTCTATTTTACTGAATACATTTGTTTGATTGATATGATTTTTACACCTAAAATATGTGGACTCCATGGAAAATAATGCCTATTTTGTTGGTTTCAGAAAGGCCAGGGGGCACCAGCAAGAGAGCCAGTAGTCAGTGGTCAGGAGCAGAAAGAGATGATGGCATACTACTACAGAAAACAGGAAGAACTTAAAGTAAGCTCTAATAGAATGCTGTCACTAGTCACTATAGTAATATTGCACACTTAGTCATATTTGCACCAGTGTACCTATCTGTCGACATCCACATCCTCTGTGAAGGCAGTCGTCGTCAGCCAAATGTGTCATTCCATGCACACACAACAGTTACAGCAACAGAAGTTTCTCTGCTGCAGCACCGTGTATGGAACAACCTGCCATCTCACTTGTGGCAATCAGGCATTAACTACAAAGATCTCAAATGCCAGCTAAAGACATAACTTGATACAATAGACTGCAGCGCAGTGCACTGACATTTGTTTTTTAATTGTGCTATAGAACCTTACTTAATTACTTAATGTGTTGTCATCTTGAGAGGTGAAAATACACTGTGTTGTAGCTTTCTTTGTACATGCATCTTTTCTTCACGTTTTCATTCATGTGATTTGTTAACAATGAGCAAGTTATCCTATTATTTATAATTTTTATGCCCAAACTGCACACAAATGTAAACGTCTGGATGTATGGCTGTAACATGCAGAAACTAGAGCAAGACAACACTGATTCATATCTTGATTCCGAGTGGGCAGACAGTCGGCATTTGAAGCGACAGTTTCAAGGCCTAACAAGCATACAGTTCCAGCCTGGGAAGAAGATGTAGTTGTGCATACATACACGAAGCTGCAATTTTTGTGATTTAAATTTCATATGTTTGTATGTGACGAATGTAGTTTACTTCAGGGTTCCCACACTTTTACTGACAAAAAATTCCAGAACTTTTCCAGGACCGTAAAACAGTTTTTACAGGACCTTATCGGAGCCCGCCAATGTTTTAAATGTAAAGACAGAGCAGTTACTTACTGTACATACAGAGTGTAATCCAATGCGTATGGAATGCCAAATATTTTGAAATTTATATTTAAGTAAGCAAGTGCTACTACGCTAGTGCTACACGCTGTTTATTTTGAATCCCCAGTAAATTCATCAGCTGTCCAGGATCTTCATTTTCCAGTACTTTTCAGGACCTTAAGCTTCAATTTCGCGGACTTTCCAGGACCAAACTGATTTTCCAGGACTTTCCAGGGCCTGGAAAATACGGAGAAAAAATCCAGGATTTTCCAGGATGTGTGGGAACCCTGTTAATTGTACTTTACACACTGACATTGCATTTTGTTCAGTTTATGATGTACATACTATAGTTGACCGTTAAAGGGTGAAGCAGAAGCCAAGTTATGCAAATATCAGACACTTTTTTTCTAACGCCAAGGCACTTCTGTATTGTAAATATATATATGCGTGTCACAGAGCCTTGTTTTCGCCCTCGTTCACACTAGATGTACTGTGTAACCCGTTTTTGTGACAAGTTACATACATGCAGCGTTGTGTACTTTCTGACAGATTCCACAGGTCACACTTATTGGGCTGTTGGACACAGTAGGAAATTTTCTGTCCCTAGTCCCAATAGTCAAACGCATTGTTAAGTGTGGCTAGATGCCACCATGCAAATATTATCCAACTTCATTTTTATGAGTCTTAATTCAACAAATTTGTTTAAATAGCTTGAAAGTAAGTTTTTCACTGATATTGGCAGGAACAGCTGGCACACGACTTGCCACTCATTTAGTAATATAGTCATATCCATGTTGCGCAACCTTTGATTGCCTGTGGCCATGATGCAGCGGTCGTGTGGTGCTTGCAAGTGGCGACCATGCGAGCATCTCACTTGCGTGTATCACGTGGTTGCGTAACAGAGTGCCAGGCTACGGTCCGCACTATGCACGGCGACCCTGGCAGCAGGCACTCTGATGAAAAAACGAATGGATAATTAATCTTGTTGGACTGGGTACTCCATACTACCAGAATTAAAAGGTTTGCTTACTAGTTCCAGGCCATTAATTGCAAGTGTCTGCATCTTACTACAGATCATGAGTCACTCTCAGGAGAGTGAAATTTGTGCACAAAATTAATCGAACTACGTAAAAGTACAACATCAACTGCATGTTGTATTTGTACAATATACGAGTACATACAACAAACAGGCAGGCCTGAAAACGAGTGTGTACCAGAAATTCACCCTGCTACTGTATTATACATACACATACAAGCACCGTGCAACTAATTCCTATCTTCACTGGAAATAAGCACAGACTTTCAACATTAAGTTACTGACTCATGGAACACACGGAACATAGTGCCACTATTATCGTATATACACATATCAAAATAAGAACTACAGCCTTTGGCAATATGAACACAAATTATTAACACTGGTATCCAAAACTGCAAAATGAGAAACTGGATGGCTGACTGTAACTGCCATAGGACTGCAATGATATGGCACCAATACATGTAATTGGTATTGGGACAGTAATGAATGAATGATGACTATTTTGTATTGCACTGACAAAAAGAAGCTGCTGGCAAAACTGGTTAAAATGAACGATAATTTTAGACGTCCTAAACAAAGAATGCATAGCTGAAAATCAGCTGTCATCAGGCCATCCTGCCACTGTCCACCTCGAACTACAGACTGTTTGCACATGTACTACTGTACTACAACCTACTGTACACAGTAACAAACAAAATGCTTCTATGTGATACAATCCTCATCAGTATTCACTACAATCCAAGCTGCCGACACTGTTCAATTATTACAGAGAGAGTCAACACAAGCAAAAAGACATCATGTCTGTGTGTCTGTCACAGTTGACCGCTTGTTAATGTGTGCACGCAACTCTGCATTCTCAACCAGATCTTCCATTGTCAGTGCAATCAGGTTGCCACAACCAGCATATGGACATCTGTATCAACACAGGTACAGAAGCATACTGTAATATCAAACACTGCTTTCAAAAACATCTGCACTTCTGCAAGATATTACAGCAGTCCACTCTCATCACAACTGCAACTCCAGTACATAGGCAATAAAGTTAAATATCATTACTAACACTGACACTAGTAACTACTACTACTTTGTTTGTTTAACTTAACACCTTTCCATAGTAACTCCTTCCTGTCGCAAAACCGAGTGTCAGAGCACTAAAGGGTTCAGGGACGTCCATCCCCCCAAGGACCAGGACGCAGACTTTCCCCTGCTTGATTGTCTGAACTCATCTCTGACATAGGACCTACACATTTCCTGTTAAATTTCATGCAGTGCCCATAAGCAGTTCCTATGCTGATGCTGCAATGTCCGCATTCATGTGTTTGATGGTATTCGCATTATAATTATCAACAAAATGTTACAACGTTTTGTGCACACTGGACGTATGTCGCCGTATGTTTCCCTGCTTCAACCAACTATAGAGTCTGGGGAGCATCATAAGCTCCTGATCTGGGTCTGGGTCGAAGCCCCTGCCACAAACAATTGTTGGGAATTTTGTCTGCATATTTATGTGATTTAATGCATGTTTAAATGCATTTTGGCAAGTTGGGTTGGGTTGAGCAGAGTTTAACGCCCCACCCGACACAGTATAGGTCATTTCGGAGGCGAGTAACTGGCAAGGTTTACAAAACAAAGTAAAAGAAACTGTAGGCCTAACTGGGGTTGGGTACGTCACGCTGCATGCCCGGATTTCTAACTGGAGACTAAACACAATCGAGCGAGCAGAGCTAGCGAAAATTTTAAGAAAATGAGAGAAGAAGTCCATACAATGAAAATATATGCTTAACTAAATTAATCCGTCTCCCCCTATTTTCATCAAAATATGCATGATTTTTGTTCCCATTTTTCCAGCTCGCAGTCTGCATCCATGCTCCTATGGAATGGATGCCCCTTGAAGGGTTAACAGTAATATTAACACTAACAGTGAAACAGCTATCATTGTCACTTCTCATATCAAGCATGCAAATTTACTGTCAATTGAAACATGACAAATTTCAGTGCCAACCTGTCATCTGTAGCAAATCTGAACAGTAAACAAAAAGTATTTGCAAAATAATTTATTATCTAGACCTTTGTTGTATGCTCAAAATTCAATAGTGCTTTGTACTCACTTGGCATTGCCTTTCTTCCGCAGGATGAACTCCTTGATGGCGTCTCTTTCATAGTTGTGTCCACAGATCTTGTTGCGCATTGGAAACTTCATAACTTGCTGTGTATAAGGACACTTCATGCCAACTTCTTCTTGAGTCATTATTACGTCGTCATCATCATCCTCGCCGACTGCTTCACCCGATATTGACGAAGCAACTTCATTCATCAGTTTGTCCTAATAAAGACAATACAAAACACAGAATGTGAGTACATCAAACAAATAAATACCACTCGTAACTAGTCAGTGGCTGTTTCACTGCAAAGCAAGTCATTCTCACATGTACCCCTGTCACCATGCAGTATAATCTGGTACTGGCTAAGAGATGCTGACGCTCTGCAACTCAGAACATATCTGTGGGCCTGACAGATAGTAACGGCAGCCTACCACCGACTCTATGACTACGTCACCTGCCTAGCCGATTGCCCAGAATTAGTTCCGGTTCACTTCCAAAGCTCATATTGCATATGGGACTATCATTCCCTTGTTAACTGGCAACAAGCAACAGAACATTAAATCATTTCTAGATAAAATATACCAAATAAACAAAATACATATTATTATCAGTAAGCAACAGAGACAAACTTACAAAGCCCTGAACTCCACTAAGACTTTTTGACTTCAGATACTGCGAAACAGCCACTGGATCTGAAAGACAAACATTACATACAGTAAATAACGACACAATTTATGCCATTCCCACAACGGAAAACCAGTAAGATTCATAAAACTACCTGCAATATGAAAGGCATCAAACTTTAACCATAAAAAGACCTTGAAATCTTTTTAAGACACGGAACAATATTTTAATAATCTGGTTTCTATTAGGTAAAGATTTCCTCACTCTCGAGCTCTATCATGTTTTCAACACCATACTATTACTGTTATGGTACTGTTCATCACATTGGCCTGAGCTGTATTCTAGGCACTGCCAGCCTATTACAGTCTGGGTGGGTTTTAGGCAGTACCATATAAAATGTAAAATTCTAGAACTTTACGTCCACCGGTTTTGTCATGCCGAGTCCAGCCTGTTTTATCACTGTGCACTGGGAGTCAAAAAACAAGCCACCATACTCTTGTTCATATTTTTACCAAATATTGACCACTTTCAAAATCCTTTCATTGGCACATTCAACAAGAAATATGCAATAAATCAGTCAACAAAGATTCCACCACACCTTAGACATGTCGCTATACAACCTTGTGAAATATTAATGACAAAAAAACTACTGTGTTCTGTATGCTAGATGAACTCATCAGAGACCTGACATATGGCAGACAGCGACTCAACAGATTTATGATTTGCATTTTCTTTGTCGTAATTTCTGCTTTCGCATGGTATTTCGTTGCGTTTTGTCAGCGTCTTATATACGAATATATGGAATATGGATTATGAGTAACATAAGCAAATCATAATAACAGGTTACAGTGACCTGAACTCTGGGATCAACTAATATCAAACTGGCATAGCCCAAATTCAACATGCTGACTGTTACCACCAGCAACTGACTAAATGCTGGTTCTTGCTCAAAGAAGGCATTGTTGGGAATCTTTAATGATCACTTAACTGCAAATTTCCTGATGACAGGAATATGGATTATGAGTTGAAAATAAGTCAAATATTTGGCAAAGATATGGACAAGAGTGTGACTTGTTTTTGACTCAGGGTGTATGCATTGGACACAGCACATTTTAGGCATTCTCCAATTATTGTCCGTTTCAGTCACTAACGTTTGATCTATGCTCGTTTCTCTGCAATTTCTGAAGATTTTTTGGGGGTACTTTTCCTGCTGGGGACTTTGTGGAATGTTCTGTGCCATTTGGCATCAAAAATCCGGCATAGAAGAATAATGTGACGCCTTGTGTATGTGACAGACAGACAAAAAACTTACTGCCCACTTCCCTCGGGGCATAACAAAAGCCAGGCAAGTAAGTAAAACGAGGTGTAATGTCACATAACAAGCCACAGTTATTTCCAAGACTGGGACAGTCATTCTTGTCAGGCAGTTGAATTATTATTAGTAATACCAGCAAACACTGGAAAGAAGAATACTGATTTGTTTTACATGCCTAGTGCAATGCCAAGTATTCACATAAAATCCCAGTAGACACATGCACACACTTACTGACTGTGTCCAGCTTTATCTGTGCCAAGGTGACAAGCCCGCGTGAGATATCTATCGTATCAAACAATGACGTCAACACTCCATTTCGTGTAAATTTCATCTGTTTCAGAGCATCTTCCTGGTCTCGATTCAAACTGTTGAGAAAGAGGATGATATAACGTCGATACACTGCTGAACACAATGTGAGATAAATCATTAATGTGGTTGGTCACTGTTACTGTTAATAGTACATGTCACATACTTTGTTCAACAGCTATTTTCCAACCAACCTAAACTTGATAATGGGCAATAGTCATCACATTTAACATCTCATCAGCATATTTTAAGCCACATCATATCAAAAATTAATATAACTTATGCTGTTCTTAGTTTGATTACAGACATGGAAGTTGTAGTCTAACTTAGCTGAAAGACAATAAAAAATCTGAAAATCAAACACGCTTCTAAGTACGCTGCACACTGCCATATGCAACAGCTCTAAGCAACATGTGCATATAAGAAGCCTATGCACAGATTACCAAGAGTGAAAAATCAAAACCAGCTGGAATGATCACAAACGGTACTCCCTAATTCACAGTAGTGGTATCTTAAGTCATTCTGAGATAGTACACTGACATTTTATCACATCCTACCTTCACAGAATACCAGACAAATTTTACTTCGAAAGCAGAAGCACAATTTGGCAGGTCTGCAGTGGTATGTCAATGTCAATAATAAATTTAATAGTGCAATTTCATACAGCATCCCTACTGCGCTAAAGACTATCTAGCTTAACCATTTTTACACAATCCACCGTAATAACACACAGAATCACCACAGCACATGACCGTATACACGCTGTTGTACAGTGCTGTATATTCACTCTGCAGCAATTCTACTCTATCAAACTTAACAGCTGAATAATTCCAATTAATCCCAACAGTTGTTACCTGAGCCTATAGGATTATATGTTGGGTCGCAATTTGCAGATAAGTTCAGTCGTGTCCGCAAATTCTTGGCTCCCACAGCAGTGAGCGTGATAAAGACGACCGGAATTGATCCAAAACAAATGTGACATGTACTTATCTCATCAGGGACGAGAGAGACCTCATGACTACCAGTGGCTTCATCTAAACAATTTAACACACAATCACATCGAGCTTTTCATCAGACGAAATTCAACAGATACTGCGTAGATAAACTGCATATTCCACATATAATACGAAATGATTCCTTTAAAAGGAGTATAATGGTCATGACATTATTACACTGAAAAATTATTTACATTAATTCAATGCATTCAGTCATTAACAATACTCCTTCAATACGCAGTACAACAACAGACAAACTAATGTGGCATCAGGTGGTACTGCTGCGAAGTGGGGGTTCCGACCCCACCAAATCTCCCCTTCCCATCTGTGGACGGGGGCCCCTGTCTAATACAATGCAACCGGTACTTGGGACAACGTGAGTGTCCCTGCCAAATGGCATCACATTCTGTCTGACAGTTTTAGCAGGGTGCATGAGTGTGACAGATGGACAGTGAGTGAGTAGAGTTTAACGCCCCACCCAACACAATATAGGTCATTTCAGAGGCGGTCTTCACAGCCAATCACTTGACATTGACTGATACTGACAAACAAAGCAGTACACGAAAATAAACACAGAAACTCAATACAAATACAGTACAGGAAAATAAACATGCAAAAACTAAATACAAATCAGACAAAGTATACAACCTAAAAAACAGCAAAACAAAACTACCCTGGTTCAGTCGCCTCTTATGACACTCGGCCAGGAAACTAGGTGGGCTTATTCTACAATGATAACACACATGGACCCCGAAACCCACACGGGGCTGACGGATGGACAGACCATACTCTGGTAACGTGTTGCAATAGGTGGAATGCCACCTAAAAATGCTTAAGTCTGCAATGACACTGATTACACTGTTTGCTAAGAACATAACTGCAAGAAATGTATTAATTATAATTATAGTACTGCAGATAACATACGTTTAACAGTGAAAATTATTCCACAGCCTTGATCAGCACGAACACGGACTTGTCCAACACACTGTGCCAACAACGAACCTATTCGCAACTTCATGCAGCCCAGCTGTACTTCAGTATTCTGTACCAAACCTGCATCGACACAGATTCTTCAGTTTATTCAATAAGAACAGCCCCATGAAGTGTGATAACAATTAGTGACTGATTTCTTTAATGAACCTCGTTTACACTCACATGGAATAATGGTCACAAAATGAGTTTTTTGTTATCTTCAGTTTATATAAAGCATATAAACAAGTAAACAGACTTGAGAAACTAGTACAGATTACGTTATTCAATCACAAACAGCTTTGTGACATCAAGTATCAAAATCCGGTTATCTCCACGTGTTAAGAAATCAAAAGAATGATAAAGGCTGTAAAATGATTTAGTGATGACGATACATATAACAACATCTGACATTGCATTTCCATGTCCGTATATGTATATAACAATACTGGAATGCATGAAAGAAACGGCAAACTTACAAGGCACCAGCTGCTTGCCATTCCACAGACAGTACTGTCGACCACCATCTGGCATCATGACATGGTACACTCCACCAGCTATAAGACCTTTCTGCATGGTTTGCCACCGTGACTGATCAGTTGGGATCTGCAGTACAGGTGCAGCTGCTTGCGGCCGGCTTACCTAAACATGTTACAACATAAATTAACTATACCACTACGAGTCTCAATTCTAATTATTAGTTTTAACTGATTAATCACTTTAAAAATTCGTCTATAAGTGTTATTTTGCTCGTCTCCCTATGTAATGGGCTCGCATGATTTTTTAATATGTTGATTGTATTAAAGCTTTTCATGTTTTCAACTATTGTTTTAGAAATGGGATCTCTTAAACATGTTTCCATGTTCTAACAAAATACAGTAAATATAGTAGGCAGTTACATTAATAAACTTTTGAAAGTTCCGGTCACTAAGATCAAATATGTTACACTTTTTCTGAAACTATTCAAATTAAGTGACTAATTATACTTCCACTGAATTCAACTTAGTAACATATTACCTATGCAGTTCACACACACACTGTGAAGCATACAAAAATACACTAGTTATACTAACACACAACAGCTCTTGTTGCTTTACATCAAGGACAACAGACAATACTACACATGTATGCTCATGTACAGGACTAATGCAACTTTCTAGTCTTAATGCATATGCAAATACAACGTTACAAAACCACAGTAGCAAGTATGTAGATAAGCGTGTCTCGCACTTTTTTTCTACGAGATTCTCGTAGCTGCTAGCGTAGAATGTTCATCTCGCATCATAGAAGTCGCGAGCTGCTACGAGATTTCGCGAGCAAGAAATTTCTTTGCTACATTTTGCTAGCCCCACCCACAAACTGGTGACGTCGATGCGGTTAATGAGTAAGAGCGAACAGATTACAGCTAGCGTAGAATTCTCGCATCTCAGCATCTCACTTTCACGAGAACTCCCGAGCCGTAGAACAGAGATTCTCGTATGAAAATAAAGTGCGAGACACAGCCCGGGTTACACATACATGAGTCATTGTTGCAGCCCGAGCAACAGATGCCATTGTAGCAGGAGAGCTTGATACAACAGTACCAGTATTAACTTGCAGCCTGGAAACAAACCATGTTTATACTGCATATGTGTGTGGCATACAAACAGTACACATGTATGACATGTCAACTAGATGACGCTATACACCCAAGTGTCAATGTGACTGCCTTCGCCTGCCACAATAACTCAAATATCTGATCCTGTAGCAACCTTGACCTTAATCCCACGACCTTCAAAACGTAGTTTATCAAACCATGTTAGAGAATATTTGTATAAAATTTTGATCAAAATCCCCCAACCTAGTCTGGAGTTATCACGCTACAGGATGCATGCACGCATGCATGCTCGAACTCATGGACTGACAACTCGAAAACATAATGCCTGTGACATACTTATCGGTGACAGAGGCAGAAAATATCAGCATACCTTTTTATTTTCTACACCATCTCTGTCAAATATACTGCAAAACATTATATTTTCGCTGAATCTTAATTTCGCGATTTTGAAATGTAGAAGTTTTGCTGCACTTTAGTTTGGCGTTTTCACAGTGTTCTACTACTATTTACCAGGTCTTTGATGGGCAAAGTGAATGTTTGCGGGTATTTAATATCGCGGTTTTATCTTACTCGAGAAAATTTGATGCATACAAACACTATGTTTTACAGTAAACCTATCTGAATAAACTGTTTATGTTACATCAAATAGTATCACAAAAAATTAGCACATACAAACCATAATGCAAGCTAAATGACTGACAAGAAATCCATAAACTAAAACACTTATGTCCAACTGTCTGTTCATCATGGGCCACATAAACAGTTTTAGTGCATCCTGCAGCTTGTATTAACAAAGTATAGTAAGTGCTTCTACACATCACACAAATTGCCCTGGATGACCTACAATGAATTCTTGGGGACATTATTTTAGTCAATTTTGCATATGCATAATAAAAAATGCTCCACTCTCCTGCAACGATGCAAAATGTCTAATCAGAAAACCTATTCAACAACCTTTTTACTAAAAGTACAGGCTTAATGCTGCATTTATGCACTTGGACAAAAAATGCCAGGGGCCTGATTACAAGAAAATCTTACGATTATCTTACGATGTGATAATAACTTACGATAATCGTAAGTCAAACTTGCGATAAGGTTAAGATGTTCC
>Ga0209679_1000827_pt1 | contig 12002 bp, 7 predicted proteins | sample WorMetHEROISLAND_4_FD_187408 | JGI IMG/M metagenome (GOLD analysis project Ga0209679, IMG submission 187408) | Marine gutless worms symbiont microbial communities from Max Planck institute for Marine Microbiology, Germany - Olavius sp. 2 HERON... ...
GCAGTTAATTATTAACCACAGATGTCAGTTAATTTGTCAGTTGTGCATCATTGTTTGATGGCAAGTTCGACAGTGGTCGCATCTTGTAGATAAATCGTGAACAGCAAGATGTGCAGTCATTCGCTGACGGCAACCTGCAACATAAACTATACCTGTCGAACTGACGCATTAATTAATGCATTAACATGTGATTAAAATAATTAATCGCGCGATTAACGCAATTAAAAAATTAATTGCTCGACAGCTGTGTTTTACATGAAGCCTCATCTGATTGATAATAGCACGTTTATCACTGTTTATAGTCTGCAGATTGTACGTTGCTGGGCATTGCAACTAATTACAAACGTGTTATGATGTTGTGGCCAGGAGGGTGAGATGCCAATGGAGGAGCTGCTTGCAATGTATGGCTATGGCAACGGCAGTCAGCAGCCACTGATGCCGACATCAGATCCTGCTGCATCTAACTCAGCCAACTGCAGTGTCGGCAGCAGCAGCAGCAGCAGTGATGGTGATGATGAGACAGCTTCAGCTGCGGCTGCTGGTGACGATGAACAGCTGAGGAATGGTGGTGGTGGTATAATGGGCATCAGTGGTGATACGTCAATGCATACTTCACGCCTGCTTAGATGTGAGCAGCACAGACGCTTTGTTGTCAAGTAACGACTACTGATATAAAATTGTAAGGTTTTCACCAGACTATTAGGAGCTTTGACAACATGATGGTGCTTAAGTGTATTCTGTGGTGTAAATATTAAAACAGTAAATATAGTGTTTTAAGAGTATGACATCTATATAATAAAAGTAGAGCTGTCGAATTAACGCGTTAATTAACGCGTTAACGCGTTAAAGAATTAATCGCAATTAAAAAAATTAACGCCGTTAAAAAAATTAACGCACATACATAAATTCCATGAAGCAGGAGTTCCAATATGCAATTGAACTGCGGTTATTTGACGCTCGAATAATATTCACTTAATTACTAACAACAAATGTCGGTTAATTTGTCAGTTGTGTGTCATTGTTTGATGACAAATTCGACATCTTGTGGATAAGTCGTGAACAGCAAGACGTGCAGTCGTTCGCTGACGGCAACCACAACATAAACTAGACCTGTTGAATGGATGCGTTAATTAACGCGTTAACGCACGATTAAAATAATTAATCGCGCGATTAACGCGATTAAAAATATTAATCGCTCGACAGCTCTAAATAAAAGGCGTTATGTTTGTATCTATGTTCCGTATGGCCGGCCAAACGGCTGGGCCGATCGAGACCAAACTTGACACACGCACTCATGTCCAGTTTTGTCCACCCAGGGAGTGTTTCTGTCAAGGTCAATGTCAAGGTCATTCATGTATGCGTGCGGGACCGACAGAATTACGAAACACCCAGAAAGCGACACCTGGCGAATGCTGCTCAAACTACATCCGGAGGACGGGGGAGGCGACACCTCGCGAGCGCTTATGAAACTCCGTCCGGACGACGGGTAGTTTTTACAGCTCGAGTAACGAGGCGAGGCGCCGCAGGGCGGCGAGCAGCGAGCGCGCGAGTAGAACTCCGTCCGGAGGACGGGTACTTACAGCTAGTATTTCATATAACTTTGTCATTCAGTCTTGCAGAAGCTGGTTAGGTATTTCTTCAAACTTATTTACCATTTGCCACCAGTATACAGGGTGGCTCAAAATAAAATACCCCACCGGACAATATGCAATATCTTTGCAACCAGTGGTCAGATTTTAAAAATTCTTGAAGCCGTTTAATCCTGACACTTCTCTGAATCCAACGGCATACAATGTATCCACTTCACCTTAATTATACAACCACACTACCACGTAAAACAATTACCATGAAAATTACAATTTTCATTATAGTGCTCGTATTGAAATCAAACGAAACATAGAAATTTGACATTTCAGACTGTCACAGCTTGCTAACAGTTCAAAACCCTGCGAAAACAGTTTATTTGAAGACATGTTCAAAGTGTCCGCCCCCAGCTTTCACACAAGCTCGAAGTCTTTTGATAAAGCTCAGTACGGCCTTGTTGATGGAGTTCTGTAGTAGATCATCCCATATTGTTTGCAAGACTTTACCCATGGCTCCTGAAATCAATTAACAAGTGGGTATACTTAATATGTTTCAGATTTTAAAAATATAAACAACTTAATAATTATGAAGTTACGTCTCTCCAATGACGTCATAATTATTCGGGTGTTACCAAAAAAATTCCCCTGTGAAAAATTGTAATTTTCATAGTAATTGTTTTACGCGGTAGTGTGGTTGTATAATTAAGGTGCAGTGGATACATTGTATACCGTTGTATTCAGAGAAGTGTCAGGATTAAACAGCTTCAAGAATTTTTAAAATCTGGCCACTGGTTGCGAAGATATTGCGTATTGTCTGGTGGGGTATTTTATTTTGAGCCACCCTGTACACTGTGATAAGGTGCGGTTTTTATTTTTTCAGTAACTTTGGCAAATGTGAACTGCTTTTAATAATTCTGTTGATAACAGCCCCGTAATTTGGAAGAATTTTGCTGGACTTGCATTGCTAGTGTGCATGAAATGAGAATGCTGATAGGTGTGTGCAGTCTGTGGTGCAAACATCTGCCATCTTTGACATCAGTATCGATCGTTTGCATCAAAGCATTGCATGAGATGAGGACTTCACTTATGTACCAGTTAGCAGTTGCCTGAACATAATTTTACAAAAGTCTTTATTGTGTTCTGAATTCATTTTTTTCACGTTAATGTTGGACAAATGTGCTGAGATGATACAACTGGGATTTATTTATAGAATTTGACGTAATTAATAGAATCTGATGTAATTATGATAGTGCTGATACTGCTGCATGTTAACTGTTGCAACATGCAAAACAATATCTGTAGGTTACTACATGTGTCTAAGTTGTGTAATGCATTGTTTGATGGTTATGCGTTTCATTGGATCAGCTGATGACATTGCGGCTAGTTCTGATGATGAAGATGACGATGAAGATTATGATCCAGACAATGATGAATACTGGAAGAAGGTTGTTCTATGTCAAATTAATTCATGATTGTCAGTGCCACAGTTTTGGTGTTCTGTAAAGTGGCATGCATTTTCTATTTCTAATATCATTGCTGCTCAGAAAACACAACTGTTTTGAGAATGTGAACTTTCGTATCTGACTTCATTGCTGCAGAATTCGTCGTGTTGTACTAGCTAGCGGGCTGTGTATAAAGAACAAACAAAAACAAGTTTTTTACAGTTAACATTCTGGTAGCGATTGTGAGTGAATGAAACATGTTAGCGTCTATGAGGTTTATAGTGCTTGCATCTTACAGTAGAATGAAACAAATAGTGACTTGATTTTACAGACGAAAGATAAATATAATTCAGTTATAAAATGCTGCCTTTGGCCTCTGTTGTCATTCTCGTGATTCTTGGAATTAGTTTTTGCTTGTTTGTAGTTGTATACACTGCTTTTACACTGTTTGTTGTGCAACAAGAATGGCATTCAGTCTATAGAAATCCTTCTCCACTGGTCTCCACATGTTCTGTTACCAAGATCTGTGTTGAACCTGACTTATTGTGGAGTAACTCTTGTCTACAGTGTATGGTTAAACAAAACTGGACACAGTAGTAGTTGATGATTGTAACAGTCCCTGTTGTGTGGAATCTGTTTGGGATAATAGTGGATGTTTATTGTGTCAGATCTGTTGATCTGTTGCTAATGTTGTAGACCATTCAAGTTGGTTCTGAATATCAGGCTGTCGTACCTGATGGGTTATGCTCATACAGCAGTTCACAATGTATGTAAAAATGTGCCATTTATTTTAGATTTATTTTGATGATAGCAGGTGTTGATTTCTGTCGTTGATGTAATAGTGATGATGATGGTGTCAACTGAGTTATGAATACTGATTCTGAGTGCGTTGCTAAACCATTGAATATCTGCATGTAGCACTTATTAGCTAATTGAAATAATGCCGAGAACAGGAGCTGGATTGTGCCCTATTCCTTTTGCGATTATGTCGGCTGCTGTCATCGGTTTTGCAGTAGTAGAGACCGTTATGGTAACAAGTCATCATAGAGTCTTGTTACTGTTCTGTGTAGCGTATGATGGTGAAGATCAGTTGCTGTGGGATCCTGAGTTGCTCAGTGATGATGCTGGTATGTTTTGTGGTATCTAGTCTGTTATGTATAGAAGACTTCAGTTGATAAGTGCAAGATGATTTGTTGTATGTCACATTTTTAGTTTATTTTTAGTTAATGCAGTGGTCGGTTATGCATAAAATTATGTCAGTGAAACAGTTTGAGCCCATATCCTTATAAGAAGAACCACAAATCTGTTGCAATCCAAGAAAAGGCATGGCTTTATAAAACAGTTGTGGGGATGTGACATTAATAGCAGTGTGTGATTTAGACAGCAATGATCTATTGCTGTACCAAGGTGTGATCATAATACTTTGGGGTCAAACCGGGACACCAGAAAAATATAATGCGACCACTCATCAGACTGTATGAAAAAAGCAGTTATGTGAAAAGACAAGTCAGAAATGACCAAGTACAGTGAAACTAACCAACAGTTTATAACTTTGTTTTTGCATGCTTGTTGCAGCGGTAGCAGCTTACTGCTGTTTTTGAAACCATTTGTATTTGTCACTGCTATGAACACATTTGAAAATTCTGTTATTTTGTTTGATTTGATGATGAAATTCAAAACACGGCATGGCTAAATTCACTGTCATAATGAGAGCTGATTTCCTGACTCACCAGATACGTACACATGGCTGTGTGTGCAGGGCTGGCCTTAGGCATGTTCGAGGTGTTCGGTCAATCAGGGCCGCCAACTTTGGGGGGGCATTTTGGACCCTAAAAATTCCATATAAATTAACTTGCCAGTTTGAATGACTTTGATGTTTAGATTATGATGCAAACACAGGTATTAATGATGTTGAGTGAAATTGAGTTTGTTTCAAGAACTAGAAATGCTGCAACCAGATGCATTTTGCGAGTTGGAACAGGGCCGCCGATTGCCTAAGGCCAGCCCTGTGTGAGTGCGAGACCTAACTTACTGTTGACAGTAGACAGAAGTGGTCACCAAGCATGTGTGCCAGTCTAGTTCTGTGGGTTTCATTGTATTTTGTCTAATGATGGCAATTTTTCATTCAGTGTGCTCCACCCCACGTATCTCTTAGGGGCCGGAGCTGAATTGAAAGGCAATGCGGTAGTAGGGCTACACAAAATTTATATAGCATTGGCAAGATTTATATAGCGTCAGTTCTTATTTACTGTAGGGACTTTGTGCCTGCTTTTCGGGTCAAGCTCGGCGCTAATGACCTAAACTGTGCTGATGTGCCATTAAACCCTACTCACTCACTCAGTGTGTTCCAAATGTGAAGAGCATAGTTGCTGCGTCATTGTCCATTTGCTTATGAACATTTCATAAATCGATTATAGCATTTTTATGTGCAAAACATAACAGCTTTCTGTGTGTTTTGTGTGTCTTTTAGTGGAGTCTTATGTGAGTGAATTGCATAAACAAGATCAAGCTGCTGGGCAAGGTGTCTATGCAGTTCCGACTGGTGCACATGTTGAAGATAATGAACAGGTATTGTTGACTTTCTTCATTTGATCGCTTGTACCTTGTCCGTAGTTGTTCGAGTACAGAATTGCCATTTTGCAGTTTCACTGACCAAAGCTGAAGACATTCTGATACAGGTCAAGTTTCAACAAATACTTAGTTGACAGAGCTCTCTCTATTGCTATTGTAACATTGCCATTTCTGATGTGTTAATCACTGTGACTGCGTAAATGGGCCGTGCATCATTTCCGTGATGGTGTCACCTAGATCAGTATATATAATAACAAACTGTTAGTGTCTGGTGCTGTCATTGGCAGAAGCTTTCATTGTCATTATAACTGTAGATCTGCTGGGCTGAGCTTCTCTGGACTTGCAAGCACATTTTGACAAACTCCGATTGATATTGTCTACAGTGAACGTGAACACTTGGCCTTGTCTCTGTCACTGTGTGTCTCTGATTCACTTGCATCATACACCACTATACAAATGTGTTTTGAATAATTGACTGACTTAGTAACTCATTAATTGATAATACCAGTTTATTAATAACTGATGTTGTCCTTTGTCAGCATTTTGCCGTGTTTTCTAAGGATGTGTCTGTTTTCTCTTTCTTTCCTCTGACATTGAATTAGTTCAGACATGGTCTGTGAATGACCTTCAATGCTTTGGCACTGTTGGTAGGATGACGGGAAAAGCATCCTGACTGTAACAAGTGTTTCTTCACAATTTTTAAAAGTTTACGTTTAGGGACTGGCCTAACCTGGAGTATCTTAGGAAAATTAGGCTGGTTAAACAGAAACTGAAAATAGTTGGGTTTTTCGGTTCATCATCCTGTGCCTCTGAGTTGGACAATGCATGTTCTATTAACAAGCTTTGCAAACATCACTCATTTGCTGTGCACTGTGAATAACTGCTTTGCAGCAGGTGGGCATAGGTAACAGTAGTTTTAATATATTGCAGGCTCTGTATGTACTGCTTCAGTGTGGATATAGCATTGATGAGGCAGTACAGCGACACAGACTGCAGGCTGTAACACCATCAGGTTTCAGTTTGTTCATTAAATTTGTACCACTTTAAAACATCTAAATGTAGAGCATGGTGAAGAGTGAAGGATTGTAATGTGATATTACTTCTGATAACTTTGCTGAAATTTTATGGGATTGTGTCAGTGTGTTACCAAGCTAATTCACGATTTCACAACTGTGACGTTTCTATTAAATCGGGTATCATTCGTGAAAATAATCCGTGCATGAAAGCTATGATTTCTGATAAATTTCTATCAATTTTTGGTTTGTCTGTGACAAGTTTCTAGCTTTAGCTGTCAGAAACAACATGTACTTACTAATTGCTAGGAACCAACCTGATTCACTATTTGAAATTAACTAATAAATATGCAGAAAAATGCCACATGTGTAGAATGTTTTACAATGTTAATTTAATACATTACTCTGATACAGAGCAGTTTATTACTTTGTATTCATTTCATATGACACTGCAGTAGTGGAATTTCCATGAATTTTTGAAAAACTCCTTGTCATGTGAAGTTAACATGAATTTTGGCACGTTCTCCTGCATGAAATGTCTCATTATTACACGTGAATTAGGTTGGTCCCTAAGCGTACGCCTAACCTCAGTTAGACTGTGTTCACTGTTTGGGATTGTTGTCAATTAAAGTAATTATATTTGATTACTTTCAGACTGTTGCTTCACTAAAATAAAGCTAGAAACCATAAATTAAAAGACAGTCGTTTATTAAATGCCTCAGTTTTATCCAGTTGAGAAGCTTGTAGTTTTCTGATGCTATAAGTGCATAAAAATTAAAAGAAAACTTTGTTGTAATTTAGCATTATTGGTTACATTTTGTTCTTGGTCACAATCCATCACTATTCCTTGAATGTCCTGGAATGTTCTTGAACAATTTTTAGTTTTTCAAGGCTCTGGAAAGTCCTTGACAGTGGAACACATTTGGTGCTTGAAAGTTTAAGAATTAGATGTCTTTGAAAGTGCTTAAATTCCAAAATAGTCAGTAATCCCTATTATGTTATTGGAAAACTGTAAGCAGTATAGTAAACATCAGTGTTACTCACTGATTTGATGCCGTAAAAGCTGCATCAAATGCTGAAAACTGTGGTGGAATAGGTTTGGAAAATGTAGCGATGGTGCTTGAAAATCCTTGATTTTATTTCCCCCAAAACAGTGGCCACTCTGACTGTGTGATAGTTTTTAGTTTCCATGTATTTTAATTGTAGAGAGTTGGTAATGGCAACACTTGGTTTCATGTGTCATAAATCTGTAAGTTTATTTATTTCATTTTTATTGTATAATCATACGTGTAAGTAATGTATTTGCTGTTTTATTGTTTATGAATTTCAGATCCAATGACCCTGTGGTCTGAAGAAGAGTGCAGAAATTTTGAAAATGGTCTGCGTACTTATGGCAAAGACTTCTTTCAAATACAGCAGAACAAAGTGTGTTGTTTTGCTGTTTGATGTGCAGTCACAATTGTTGCTTATGTCTGGTGTTCAAAGATTACTTTCATTACCATTTTTGTCTTATTTGCTTTTAATATATTTTTCAATGCTCTGACAGTGTTGCATCCTTTCTACTACTAATGCTACTCTAGCTGACTCCAAAGGTCTTTTGTTGAGATTTTTGTGGCCCCCATCAGCTAACTGAGATAAATCTAGAGAATGGCCATCAAAATGGTAGTGGTGAGTCTTAATATGGTCTGTCAGTGACATGTTCATATTTTTAACAATCAGGCATACAGCATCATGTTTTGTATGTCTCTCTTTATATGTTTTCTCATGCTGCTGTTTAGTGATCTGCTCACTGAGCAGGTTTCTGACAGCCGCCTTTTGTTCTCCAGACGCTGCTATCTTCAGCTGCTTGCTTTAGATCTGCATAATTCTTCGTTTCTAATAAGTCATCTACCAGCTGAATTCCTCTTGTACTTTTGCCTAACATCCTTCAAATATGTCACGCAGTATTCCGTCATGACCCGTCCACTTGTGCTTATGATGCCATATTGTGTTTAAAATATTTCTGTCTTCTTGGACCATGTGTGAAATTTCCTAATTTGTCTTCTTGTCCTTCCAACTGATTTTCTCCATCCTTCTCCAGATCCACATTTCAAAGGCTTCCAGTCTACTTCGATCTGCCGTCAGCGTCCATGTCTCTGCAGTGCTATGCTCCAATATAGACACTTTGTAATTCGTTTCTTCAGTAGAGTTAAAGTTGGAATTAGAATTTCTCATACTACATTAACAATTTGTTTACATATTTGTATGATTTGGTTGGCCAGAGATGTGGCAGGTATTTTCAGAAGTGAATGATGACAGAAATGTTGCGTATTTTGTGAAAAGTTATAAATCAGGTCAAATTGTGTGTTTTGTAAGGTTCAAACGAGGTCTGTGAATGACCTTGTTCAGTTTTATTATCTGTGGAAGAAGACTGAAAGACATGACACATTTGCTGCACGAACAAGGCTAGAAAAGAAACGATACACACTGCACCCCGGAATCACGTAAGTGTATATTTACTCTTGCTGTTGGTTTTTAATGTATTTTATGTTTTAATTTGAACAAATGTTTTCAAGTAAAAGTCTGACTGTTACTCTTTTATGCTTCAGTATGAAGTGTGTGTGTCCAGTCCACTGTTAAATTTTTTGGATAAGCTCTGTACAAGGACAGTTGTATAATTATATCAGTCCAGATGAGAATCATGAATGTGTAATATGTACAAGAATGTTGTTTCCTCTGCGTGCAAATATGTCGGATGCCAGGGCCATCTAGTCGTCCACTGCGGGACAGGTAACAGTCAAAGATCATTCTAAAATGAAAACAGCTTGCAGAAAACATTGATGTAATACAGCACGTATGACACCAGTAATTCTAGATAATTTTTTGGTTTTATACTATTGATTTATTGTGATGTGTGTCAGTGTACTTGAATTTAATGATGGAACTGCGGTGCATAGACTTGGACGTGTTTTATAGCAGTTAATACCAACAGTCGTGTTGATGATGTTGATGTCTGCTGCAGAGACTACATGGATCGATTTCTGGATGAGCACGAAAGTCCAGCGACAATGGATCGTGTTAGTTTGCCTGCTGTTTCTGCGGCTGATTGTGAACAAGTTACTGGCCAGCAGCAGGTCTCTGGTTTTCCTACAGATGACAACAAGTCTTGTTCTGAAGTTCAGTCTGGTAGCAAACTAGTCACACTTCGTGAAGATGATGGAGATGAGAAGCTGCATATTCCTAATGGCGAAAGTTTAACTGTTGCAAGTAGTAACAAAGTTGCTGTGTTGCCGTCATCAGATTTGTCAGCTGGTGGTTATGTTGCTGGTAGCACAGCCATTGCTGCAAGAACCGATTTACCCCATGCAGATGCGACTGTTGAAGCTACTCTGCATTCTCCTGACAGTCTCACAAACATTGTCAGTAGCTCATCAGAGACGAGCAGGTCTTCTTCAGTACTGCCTTTGTGTCCTGTAGCTCATGTTGAAATGCTCGGCAGCAGCCAGAATAAACCAATAGAAACAGAGAATGTTTGTGTAGGTAACAGTGAGTCTGCAGTTGTCACAGCTGTGTTGGAACAAGAGAAATTGAGCAATGACGTTGATGGAGTTGTTTTAGAGCCATCAGAGAGAGCAGTTTTGTCCAGTTCTGCCACAACTGTCACAGTGTGTGATCAGCCATGTTTGAATGATAAGCCACTGTCTGAATCACATCAACGACATGATGCTGGTAATCATCCTACACTAATGTCAGTCAGTCTAGACACAGAACATTCAACCAGCGCTGTCCTGCAGGAATCTAAAGCTGTCGTTGGCTCTGCTATGGCAGCAGATGTAGATGAAGTGAGAGCCGATGACGTGGAACTGTTGCTGGCGGCTGTCGACTCAGCCACGTCAGTTGCTGGATCACTGTACAGTAATGTCGATCCTATGACAGCTGCACTTGAGTTTTCATGCTCTGCTGGTGTTTCCATGGAGCTGCTGTCTAACAAGATGGATAGTGGTCCTGCATGTCAGCAAGCTGATAGTCACGCAAAATCAAATATGCAGTCAAGTAGTCAAGTGACAAATAGTCAACCGTCCGAGTCTACATTATTGCCACACTCATCCAACAGCTTGGTATCGCTAGTCAGTGGCAGTGGTGGATCTGCATCAATCTCTCGTCTTCCTGATTACACTGATGTGTCATTTACTAATGCATTGAAGCAGGATGACGGATCAGTTGCATGCAAGTCAGATTCAACACTGATGTCCACCATACCAGCTGTCATGCATGATGTAGGAAAAGACATAGAAATGCCAGTCGATGAACCACCAGTTACTGTTGTCCCGACTAGCACAAGTGACTTGTTGGCTGCCAGTCGAGATGTGCTGTTACCAGATGAGAGTGACAATGGTAACAGACCATGTGTTGTACATGATAGGATTGCAACAGTCAGCACAGATGAAGAAAACAGTGCCACTGAGTTGGGTAATCTGAATGATAATGCTCATTGCTCAAAAGAGAATGAGTTAGCATCACTGAATTCGAATCAGTTAACTGAGTCGTGTTTACAGTCGAAGAACATCCGTGTATCTGGTCCAGATGCTAGCTCCGTGCAGGCAGATGGCACTTGTGTAACGTCTGTGAAGACAGACTCTGACAATATTTGTTTCAGCTTGACATCCGGAGGTGTTATGCTGTCGGACAAACTAGGCGATGAACCTTGTTCACTTGACAAAGCTGAGCAGTGTGAGAATACAGACAGTAGGTCATTGTTAACAGTTCCGTCTGATGCCGACATTGCTTCAACTGCGTCATGAATAGTTAGATGCCGCACATTATAAAATATGTCACTGCTGTGTAAACTTTGAGTTATCATTGAGGAATCAGTTTTAACTGATACATGACTGTGTTGAACTGTAGTTCACTTTTTGGTTCAGTTCTGGTGAAGAGGCTGTGATCATTATTGATCATAGATTTTAAATGTGTGTGTCTGTGGGACTTCCAAACTGTTTGACGTAATTAGGCAGCACAGATACAATCACTTTACAACTTGTAGGTCTTAGTGAAAACGTTGAGGTCACTCGGGCAGAATTTATGACCAGTCTGTCATATCTACATGGTGGTCTGTAAAAAAGTTGCAACTTTGTTTTTACTTTAACTTTGGCAGATGTGGACCGATTTTAATATTTCTTTTACTTTTGCATTCAGAGATGAACTACAAAAGGAGCTGTAATAAATCCTACCATCTCACCTCGGATCATGATTATTTCTGGCTTAAGACCAAGTCCCCATTATCAGTGATTACGTCAGCAATGCACGTAAAATGTGGTCTTCCACTACTTGGTTTCCTGACACTGTTCCACTTTTTACCTGTGCGACGCTATGCTAGTGCGGGTCTTTGCGATAGCGACGTGTCTGTCTGTCCGTCC
>Ga0209679_1000828_pt1 | contig 11992 bp, 8 predicted proteins | sample WorMetHEROISLAND_4_FD_187408 | JGI IMG/M metagenome (GOLD analysis project Ga0209679, IMG submission 187408) | Marine gutless worms symbiont microbial communities from Max Planck institute for Marine Microbiology, Germany - Olavius sp. 2 HERON... ...
AACAACTGTCTGGAGTGGGATAAGTGAGTGTTAAACGAACGAACGTATTCCACTCCAGACAGTGGTTTAACACACTTACTCCCACGGTCGCAGGCAGTCGTAGCCTAACACTGTGCTGGTTTGGTCATGCCTGAATGCACCCGTGGAGTTATCGACCCGTTATACCACTCCAGACACAACGATAGAGATAGGCAGTATGAGTGCAACCATAGAATAAAGCTGTACAACAACAAGTGCATCTTAGCAGTAACAAGTACAATAGCAAACAGCAATAGCCATTAATATTCAACAGACTGCTACAAATAAGCATCACTGCCAGCAACACTGCACACAGACTGCACTGTGTTAACACAACAGTCCCTCAATATTATAACAGCATTAAATATAACATAGAATACATGTGATCAACAGAGAGACAGCAGATCAACAAAAACATTCCTTAAACAACAGAACACACTGTGGCATTGGTCAGTCAACATGGCTCACTGTATGTGCCAACTCGGTAACAATAATCACTCTAATATCATACATTTGGCAAAATTCTGCAGCACCATAAAATCCTGACAGTATGGCAACCGACCAAACTGTGTGTTTTTCTTCTGCCATTTCTGCAACTAAAAGTGCCAGTTACCAATGCAGCTCAAAATATTCACTGACAAGTTTGGCAGAGATCTATCGATGCTGTCCCAAGCTATCGCCTTCAAAGAGAGATAGACAGACAACATACACACACATAACACACATATACATCACCAACAAAAACAATACAGTTCAGATTACGTAGCACAATGTTAGTTCACTGGACAGGTAACAAATGCCATCAACAATTCAGCTGCTAGCTCTACATCTATATACACACTGCGAGTCAAAATAAAATACCCACACAGTTTTTTTTCTAATAACATAACATACATAACATAACAAACATAGTTCTGTGGACGCAGGCTTATTGCCTCAATGTCCAATACAATGTATAAGGTATATGTATAAAAAAGTTAACTGGTTATAATGTTAATTTATATATTATTCTACTTCCGGTACCTTTAATATTAGACTTCCAGTTAAATTTAACTTCTTGGTCATGCCAGTATTTATCTAATCTGTTCTTGAAAGTATTAACAGACTCGGCTTTAACCACTGTTTCTGGTAAACTTTGCCAAATAACTTTAGCAAATATGGACCGATTTTTTAATAATCCTTTTCATATTATATTAGACAAACTGCTAAAGAAGCTTTTATAATCTGTCACATCGCCTCAAATCCGTTGCCACAGTACGTTGTGAAATTTAAATGTTCAACTGTACAACTTTACAGGATAATCATTCCATTCAAAAGTGATGAAAATCGGTTTATTTGCAGTAAATATCTACAGAGATGCCATGTTCTTGACCACATGTCAATGTAGATCAACATACACACATGCTTTGAGTCGTGCATGCCACTTGTCAATGAATGCGTCGACGACATGTTGTTCAGTGGTGCCGTGTGTGTGTTTATCAGGCGCTGTCATAAGATACTGCGCCGATGTGCAGACGCCAATGGCACATAGAAAAAAAGATAAGCTAAAATAAATCTAACAAACGAAAATACCTGTGAGTTTATCATTTCAAAATGCAATTAACATCTGACGTGTTTATTATTCTGGCTAATATGAATGAACAGAAGTATGGTTGAACGTTCAAATTTTGCAAAGATAGTGCGTCAACATATTTGAGGTGAGGTGGCATATGTTATCCAGATTCTTCTGCAGTTCATCTAAAACTTCAACAGTAAAGAATTATTAAAATGGTTTAAATTTGCCAAAGTTATCACAAAAAGACTGCATAGGTATTTTATTTTGACTCACGCTGTACAGTATATATCAACTTAACTCTCTACCAAGGCAAATATTATTTAAACGAGGCTTCAAGGCTTGTGTGCAGACTTACTGCCCATCAATCTGCTACCAATTTTTTGCACATTAACCGGCAGTGATGTCAACAAGGCCAACAGTGTCAAGGCCAAGGCCACGCAATACTAGGCCAAGGCCAAGGCCAGAGGTCCTCAAGGCCAAGGCCAAGGCCTCGCATTCCAAGGCCAAGGTCAAGGCCTCACACTTCAAGGATAAAATCAAGGTCGTATATTTGAATACGACGGCATACAATTAAGTCATGTACACACAGTTATAATCATTATCTCAATCAACAGTAACAGACTATTGTCAGCTTCATGGGAAAGTCTACTGTAAGTCTATGCGTTGCATTTCAGAAAGATAAGCGCTTCCAACAGTTCTTCTGATGTTTTAGCCCTATCTGCCATGGCCTCATAAGAAAAGACACATTCCTCTGGCGGCTGGCGCAGAACTTTCTGGTGAACATAGGACCAGTTCAAACAACTGGTGCAACTGTGAAAATTCCCTGTGCTGCAGAATGTCCCCGTGAGGTCAAATGATGAATACTAGTATTAAATTCGCCTCAACAATTGGAAATTATATGATCTGCCAAAAGTACGCACAACACACGATCGACTCTACTTTGTTGACAAAATCAAATGCATGCAGATAATTTGAGCGGATGGTTTGTTCTGAATTTGTCTCTATTTTGTTGTGAGACTGAGCGGCAGTATATTGTTAAACAAGGCCTTGGCAGGCAAGGCCAAGGCCAAGGACTTGTTCTTCAAGGCCAAGGCCTCATACTTCCAAGGCCAAGGCCCCTGAATTTGGCCTTAAGGCCAAGGCCAAGGCCAAGGCCAAGGCCAAGGGCCTAACATCACTGTTAACCGCATTCATGCCCAGGAGTATTACAAAACTGTTACAAAAGAATGAGAAATAAAGCAATTACACATTAATCAAATTAATCCTAATTCTGCCTTTGTTTCATACCGGCCGGAGTGAGTGAGTGAGTCGGGTTTAACGGCACATCAACACAGTTTAGGTCATTAGCGCCGAGCTTGACCCGAAAAGCAGGGACAGAGTCCCCCACAGTAAAGGAGAGCCGACGCTATATAAATCTTGCCAACGCTATATAAATTTCACGGAGTCCTACTATCGCACCTCCTTTCAATTCAGCTCCCACCCCTAAGAGATAAGTGGGGCGGCAAGACATACTTATAATTCACATCAGTGCCTAAACATCATGGACTCATTGTGCATTCAATTGCAAAAGGCAACCAGGCACAAAGCTTAATCGTTTTTGGTTACCGGTAGCTCTCGGCCTCCTGCTGCTGCAACCCACAGGGAAACACATTGTGGCACAAGTTGATTTGATGCAACTCTCTATCAAGTGTACTCTGCCTTCGCTGTAAACAGATCAGAATTGGATGGACATTGGCACATGGACATTGGTCACACAGAATTCTTCTTTACTGATTATTCTACAGCACCAGCAATAAGCTAATATCATCAAACATAAATCAAATGACACCGCCATAAGCCAAGTTCATCAAAAGCACCAAGCTGTATTATACTACAAAATAACGACAACACATGAATACCACCGAATACGAAGTCAAGTATAAAATGCAAAAATGTCAACAATGCTTCTCTAGACAATATAATCAGTCTGTGGCTCCGGCATCTGTGAGGGCAGAACATCACCGCTACATGCTGCAGAATCAAGAGCTTTCTGAACTGTATCTGGTAGATGGTCGGATATCATCTTAGCACCAACTAAGATTTCATCAAATGACTCCGGCTGTGCCCACACGGCTCTGTACTCCAATGTAGCACAGCAATTTCTGAAAAGAATGCAATAGACGCACATCAACCAATCAATTAGTTAATTTATATGACACATATATAATGTGAAACAGAAGAAAATAAATGCAAACTAGTAAAGTGTCTACTGGAACTTGAGCTGTGTAGGCTCCACACTAACATGGGCCACAAAACTTGCAACTCTAGCTATTCATGACATAAAAATGAAAGAATTAAGTCTACACTTGAAACTAGTAATATCAGAGTTGTAACAGCAATATCAAACAGAGTACAAATAACACAAAAACATATCACTGTGTACAGAATTATATGCTATTTTAAACTGTAGCTAAAGATTTTTTAAAACTTATATCTGTCGGTAATTAATAATGTGAAGTTGTTTGAAAACTTTAGGCCCATTATGTACATATACTCTTCATTGCCTGGCTGTGGAAAAGGCATTTTTGCATTGATTTCAAAGTTTAATTAATGACTGGCACAAATTTACTTGTTTCCTGCTGTAAGGACATCTGTTCATCAATCGTCTCCGTTCCCTTTCGTTCCCGGCTTCACTCTGCTGACAACGATGTCATGATTGTACCACGTATTTTGGACCACACGTTATGGTCCGCACCAGTTTCCACGTCGCAGCAGCCCAGATTTGGAACATGTTGCCACCTCATCTCAAGAACAGTAATGTTGGTAGCGAACAGTTCAAGTCGGGCCTTAAGACTTGGCTCTTTGTGCAAGCCTACTCATAAGAAGTGCCTCTGAGCACTTTGTTTAAGCAGCGCTTTACAAATACTAGATTTGATTGATGGATTGATTGATAACTTCATAAGGTCTGTTCAGCATGTACAATGTGTAGAAAATATACCAACTGATCACACAAAACTCACCGCATTTCTTGAATCTCCTCTAGAAACATAATACGGCCCGGCAAGATCAATGCTGTCTGCATTAAGTTATGGACAGGCGATGATTCTGCAGGCGTATCAGACTACAAAATACACACAAATATCAAATGAATAATTTACACCATAGTGAGTACCATTTAAGTGGTGAATTGGCTTAGTGGTAACGGTACTGCACTCATCACGAAGTTTCTGTACATCGAGCCAGGTTAGTACTGAAATGAGTGACCATTCACCGGTATACCATCTTGGTATTTAATTCAGCCAACTCAGCCTGGCCATCCCTTCATGTGTAGGTGAAATGAGTGTATGTAACGGTTATGGGCACCAATAAAGAAATGGCAAGTTACATGTAACAAAAACTATCAACTATTACTGGAAATGCTGACATGCTAGCTCATTTGGCTGAAGGCAATGGCTATTAACAGAGCCGTAAAAATACTAGCTCATATATAACTCGCATCAGCTCAAAACACTACAAAGGAGATGCCACTGTCTCATGCAACTGACCTGACTAACTACACAATATCTTCATTAAAAATTTACACAGTTTAAGCAAACTATATGTTTCATATGTAAGACAAGCTTTCATTAAACATCTTCTGTTACAGAATACAACATAAACAGAACCATCATCTTATCTGCAATCAAAAAACGTCATTTAAATAAAAATAAAAACAATGTCCATATTCAGTAAGGGTGCAAAAAATCAAATAATGAAGTAAAACGTTATAGATCATAAAATTAAACTCGAGAACACAGACTTATTATGTTTACAACTAAACATTTATCAGCAAACTACTTCACAACACATATCTGGAAAGACAATTTCTAAATCAGAAGCACTAAAGACTTCAATTTCGCGTATCTTTCAGCATGCCAATTGCAATAGTGTTGAGGAAAAACACGTGTCACCTGCTCTCGATTATCTGTATAGAGTGACGAGTGGCCTGCATCCGTATCCAACAGTGGCTGTCGCTGCTCCTCGTCAATATCACCATCAGTATCATCAACAGTGGCAGGTATGCAGCACAGTGTGTTCCATGCTCCACTCAGCAGAATACGATACTAAATAATAACACACAAATCGTTCTTCGTAAATATGCTGGACATCTATCTGCTGGGTTTGTGTTGCAATTATTCTATGCTCACCAAAAATCACATCACTTTCCACGTACCAACACTAATGCCTGGTTTTTGAAACTCAGAGTTATCCCGAGAATCTCGAGTTATCACTGGAACAAGAAACAGCAGCGTTTTAGCAACAGCAAATCTCGGGTTATCCTCGGAATAACTCACTGAAAGTTATCCTGGAATTATCGGTGGGATAAACTCGGAATAAACTCCGGACACGAAAAATGGCCCTCACTTCGACGATTTGTGGTAATTAGCTGAGTCATACGTGGACTTATTCCCATCAAGGCATCGTACCAATCTGTTAATGGATGTTAATAGGATAAAGTCGAGTTTTGTGCACGATTTCAAAATTCCGGTGTTTTGTAAACAATTTGGTATCCAAGACAATAAGCTCCATAGACATGAATATTCATGTTTATGCTAAGCTTGCTGGTCATGACGTAACGTAACGAAATTATGCCAAACGATAACCAACCTATGCCAGGTCACATGGCTGTGTTGACCAATCAGATGCTTGTTTACAAACACCGCTGAGCTATCCTGAGAATAGTTATCCCAAGAATAGAAGGTGTTGGTAAAATGCCAAAACTTAGCCCGAGGATAAACCTTGGAATATCCTCTGATCTCGGAATAACTAATCCGAGGTTTATCCTTCGTTTCTAAAACCGGGCATAAGAGTTGTGGATATTACCTGCACATTGAGTAGTGAGTACTGTCATTTATCCTCTAGTGCTTCGACACTATTGGCTGAGTGACATCCGGTGCCGCTCCAACAAATACCAAAGTTCACTTGCGGGGACCCGGCCAAACCTAGAGTCACTCTGGAAAAACTGGCCGGTCAAACAAAAAACGAAAATAGCGGTAGTACATTTAGTACTGTCGTTCCCCGCCACAACATCCACATTCTGTAACTGTTCTGAACTTTCCCAGACCGCAGTACGCTTTGAACATCTATCATTTCTCAGAAAAACAACAATAACAATGTTTGCCAAAAAATTAAAATTCACAGACTTCACTAAATAGCTTACACAACACTTATACTACAGCCTACAACATATCAGTAAACTTCACAATTCGTTCATCTCATAAGCAACGTATTCAGGAAAAGTGACATCTTAAAGATGGGACTTTTAAACATATCTTTTTCACACATCATCACCAAACACACCAGCCAGTTTCACTCAAGTATCTTTTATTTTTTGGCAAATCTGCATATTTTTGTCACCTGTACTTGCAGTACCTACATCAACTTCATAACATATGAATACCAATATCCGACTGGGAGAAAATGACTTGAATGAATTAAAGTCACCTGAGCTAAAATAACATTGCAGTCTGATCACAGAACTAACGTGCAATGATACAAATATGCCTGCTAGTGCTTACAAAAGTTCTGGACAATTTTTTTCACTGGTTGCTGAGGAAGGATGTCTCGTATGTTCTGCAGTGTGGATGTTAATATTTCAGTTGTTGATAGCTTTAGCTTTTGGTACTTTGGTACGAGTGGAATACTTCAGACAGCAAACAGTAAATGACGCCGCCACCAGCATAGAAATTAATAGAAATTATTAGCTTGTGCTGCAACCGCAACATAGTAATTAATTGATATTCGATCATCAAGTAACCGCAGTTCAATTGCATGTTGGAACTGCTGCTTCATAGAATTGATGTACGTGCATCAATTTTTTAACGGCATTAATTTCTTTAATCACGATTAATTCTTTAACGTGTTAACACGCTAATTAACGTGTTAATTCAACAGCTCTAATAATAATGCAATGTAATGCACTATTATTAGAAAATATTATGTTACTATTATGCTATTAAACACTGGAGTTGTCCATAACGTAAAGTTAACAACTAGCATGCTATGCTTAGGCTGATAGTACAGCCATACCCTCCACCCAGCGTCACGTGCAGACATCATGCGCAGAGTTCATTAGCTCGTGCCCACCCACGGACAGACGCACAGACAAATAAGTGCATGTTCTGTACTACCAGTATAAAGAGTTTTCCCTGACAAGAATTTTCCCCCGACAAATCCCTAACATTTACTGACTTTTGGTCAATTCCCTGACATTTCCGTGACAGCTGTTACAATGCCTGACATGTCCAGTGGTTACCCTGGCGGTAGTCATGGGGACTAAGTTGGTTACCAGGTGTTCTGTGAATATTTATCCCAGTCACGTTCTGTGAATATTCAGTATAACTGTGAGCCAAAACTCTAGTCTAACCCACATGAAACTGGGGAATCTGGATGTATTTTACTTAAGTTACATGTGACATGAAGACAAATCAGTCTGGCTAATAACCGTGCACAAATTTACCGTAGAAATTTCAAATACTGCAGATATTTATGCATCACGAGTCAAAAGAAACCAAGACATCATACTCTTGTCCATATCTTCTCCAAAGACTGACTGAGGGTGTCTTGGTTTTTTGACTCTCAGTGTACAACAAACAGTAAAGGGTCACTGTTTTCTATAACACCCTGTAAATAACTAACATAATTCCACTTCAGTTAATCACAACTCCCACCCCAGAAATCATTAAAAATATCTAGCTTATACATAAGCCAAAACTGACAGACCAAATTAAACAATTTCTAGAACGTGACTGGGATAAATGTTCACATTTTATAACTCCTCAAAAATATAATGAAAATACCACAGTAAAATGTACAAATTAAAAATGCAAATGGTCAGTTCGGATAAGGGATAGGCAGCAACAAGGCAACCTTAGGAAGACGACAAGTGTTTAGCTCATTCAGCATCTGTCGTTTGAAGCCGTCCATAGTAACGACGCCAAGACGAGGAACCAAGTCTTTTCCAACGATAATGGAACAGACAAACTGTCTCATATACAGCGACAATGAGCGACTGCAATTAACACAACATACATGCATACGGTCCAGTTTACTTTGCACAGCAACCCCTACAAATCACAACTAACTTAAACCATATTGGCATTATTGTTTCAATATGAATTCAATTCCATGCGTAAGCCTGCTAGAATATTCCACCTCGCTTAAATGCATGGACATAGTACATGATAAAGTGAAGAACATAGAGAAAAAAAATTAAAGAAAGAACACCTGCTACTTAACTGACAAAGCTGTTTTGTTCAGAACAAGAGTCAATTAGCTGTGTGTGAGTGTATGTATTTCACAAGTGAAATTATGCCATAACACATAGTCAAAGTATTCACCTTCTGCATCAGTGCAGGTCACCAATGAAAACATCCATTGGTCTGTGATATAAACACACTGTGATATAAAGAAATAACTGAAGAAACAAATCTACTCAAATAAATTGTAACAATAAAGGCTAATCACACAGAATTACACATAATTATTCAATGGTCGCACTCATACTGCCTATCTCTACTGTTGTGTCTGGAGTGATATAACAGGTGCACTCAGGCGTGACCAAACGAATAGTGTAGGCTATATTACCGACTGTCCGCAAACGTGGAATAAGTGTGTTAAACAACTGTCTGCAGTGGAAGAAGTTCGTGTAACCCTCACTTATTCCACATACACTTAACTAGAAACAAAATATGTTGATTTGATTTACAAACCTGACAAGCCAGCCAGGTGGAGAGAATGCAAAACATATAACATTGCTGTACTCATGCTGTAGAAGTATAGCCAGAATAGCTGCAGCACCAGCTCCGAGGCTATGACCAGTCACAACCAGCCGATAGCCCTATCACACACACAGACCACACTGCTGTACCACAACTGAATTAAACTCTGTAGACTCAAGTTGCCACCCGAAGTGTATTAACAGACTCTTCATCCACAGTGGAGCAACTACGACAAGACAAATGTTGGCCATATTACAGGTCTATCTGGATCAGACGGAGTTCCTCAAGTCTCCAAGGAACTTGCGGAGATGACAGGAGCAGTACTGATTTCACGGATTATTTGACTGTTCATCGGCTTTCCTTGCTCAATGGTTTTATTTCTGTTTCAGTTTTTTTTCCGTTTTCACTTTTATAAATCGTTTTCGTCTTCAGTTATTTTTAGTTCCTTACTCCTATCTACCCTATTATTGGTTTCTTTCATGGTGAATCTGTCTCATTATCATCGTTTTTTCAGTTTTTCGTTCTTCATAAACTTTTAGTTCTTATGCGCTAGACTAAACTGGCAGGTCCTGTTAGTTTTTGAGTGCAATCTCTGTATTGTATCGTACCATATGTTCACAGGCCGCAATGAACAGAAGCAGAATAGATACTTACAACAGTCGGTATTAACAAGAGAATTAGGATGTCGTGTAGCACAAACAACAGCAGAGTGCACTAATAACACACTAACCGGAGCTTTCTGAAACGCAGCATCTAGCAGTTGTTTGTCTGATATTGTTGATGCCACATAAACAGCGGCTCGTAATATGCCGCTGTGTGCTTTTGCATCATCAACTTCACTCACTGTAGGAACATCGTCCGCATCAACTACCAGATCCGTTAAAGCATCCTGTTAACAATTTCAGTAACTTGCTGCAATACAAATTTCCTATTTCATCTAAATATTTACTTAGACTACTGGTCCAACTCGTTTAACAGTTTCTGTTTAAGCAGACAATTTTCAAATGTTACCGGTACTACAAGATAGGCCAGAAACCCACAGACAATCTTTGGGACTTTATAGCCTAGAATGCATAACTACTCATTAAATTTTAACCTTCAAAATAAATGCTGTCTTTCTTGATTTCCAACGCTTGCACAAACTGTTTTCTTTGTACCTTCAATGCCTGTCCATTGCAAAAGAGTCTAATTATTTTGAGGTTATTACGGTTATGTTGCACATAAATAATAAGTAGCTCAAAATTTAATAAAGAAAATAGTTTGGACCGTTTGTGTAGAATATCTTTTAATCAAAAGTACAAAAACAAAATTAGAAAAACAAACCAAGAAACAAAAACAAAGCGCTAAAACAATTTAATTACCCATACTTTCAACAATTTAGAATAAAGTAAAACTAACATTAAATTTGTCATACGTTTACTCTAAAAATGAAAAACCAATCAGCAGCATTCACACAATAACAGCGCCTGATTTATCAAAATAAAAATATTGAAAATGTGACGATAGGTGTAATAAACAAGCTAAATATAGTAAAGACTCACATTTAAAGAAAGTGTGCCACGCACAGCAATGACAATAGACTGATGTCGGTGATCGATTGCAATATAGAATACAGTCTCGAATATCTGAAATATGTGACAAAATGAGTTTAACAAAACCAAAATGATTGTAAATAAAACAAAATACAAAGATAACAATAATAGCAGCAAAAAACAATCTATGTGTCATCGGCAATTGAGAAGTGACGAATAAATCCATTAGCCACTATTAACAAAAAGCATAATAGTTACCTTGTTAGTGAAGTTGGCATAAACGATGTCACCTTTTTCAATACCCGTACTACGTAAGACCGCAGATGTGTTGCACGTACAACAGTTGTCGGCATGCACATTTTCTTCAGAATAACAACACGCACAACAGCTACAAAACAACACAATTCTCGTGATAACGCTGCTGGTCACTAATGTACTCAACAGAGACCTAACATAAGAATACCGAAGTGCAGAGCTCAATGCAGCATAACATGAAACAATACCAAAAATTCAAACTCCACCAAGGACTTCATTTTATTTCGCAATGTTAAACCAGTATACAACAATGAATCAGGCCCGTCACTAAACTCATTAGCATTAAAGTGCTGACATCTGCTGAATAAGAATAAAGCAGCAAGGTTTCACACATTACAAATAGATGTAGAGCAAAGATAATTCCTGGATGCAGATCTGCATCATTACCAAAATCTAATGTATTGTTTCTTGTCCCAATACCTACCATTCCAAAAATTTCATTAAAATACATCCACAGCTTTTTGAGTAATTCTGCTCATAAAACAGACAGACATAATATAATCCAACACAACAAGACTAACACATACCACCATGGCAAAAACAATAATGTACTGCTGCACGAGTAGTAGTAGTTGCAGCAGCAGCAGCAGCAGCTGCAGTAGTAGTACTACTATGGCTTTTTGTTTAACCAGCCCATTTTCTGGAGTTACTCCCAGTTAAACTCCTAACCAACAGGTCAAAGCACACAAGGGATAACAAATTAAGTGCTCTAAGTTACGACAATTACGTTTATAATTTATATTAATACGACATATGTTTATTAATTCAATGAATGAATTGAATGAATGGATGGATGGATGGATGGATGGATGGATGGATGGATGGATGGATGG
>Ga0209679_1000829_pt1 | contig 11991 bp, 13 predicted proteins | sample WorMetHEROISLAND_4_FD_187408 | JGI IMG/M metagenome (GOLD analysis project Ga0209679, IMG submission 187408) | Marine gutless worms symbiont microbial communities from Max Planck institute for Marine Microbiology, Germany - Olavius sp. 2 HERON... ...
GTGCCTGTACGAAAGCATCATCATTGGTATTTTAACGTGGCTTAAATAGCAAACTATTGTTTGGTCCACGGCTGTAGCACCGTTTTGATTACAAAATGTCAAAATGATAGAAATACACGCAGATTAGATTAGCTACGCACTAAACATTACCTACGATAATGCTTCTTAAAGTATTGGTCACGATGGACAGGCGGTTGTATTTCTCGAAGAAGTTAAAGACGTTAAGATTGAGTTGCAGAGAAGAAAACTTTAGGAAGCACTCACTTATGATATAGCAGTTCCTTGTATATACCACAGAGAAATACTTTTATACACTAACGACTTGGCAAATCCAGACGGAACACAACTTTTGTGCACAGGCTGAAAGCTGACAGTAATTTAACACAACTTAAAATGGTTTAAAAGTTGCTACCAGACATTATCTAACAGTTCACAAAGCATGACATACAATGCCAGTTATCTGCTGATATGTAATAAAAGTTTTCTTATTTTATACTTATCTTTTCACAGCAGCTGACGTCAATTCTAGGACGTAAGACACGACGTGACTTTATGTAGAATTTTTCATTAAATCTAAAATGTGCTTTAGGTTTATGTGCAAGTATCAAAGCATGAGAGTTACTTACTCGTATAAACATTATCACTTCTAATGTAGCTACAAATAGCTTGCTACCAACATTGAAATTTATGCCACAAAGTGTGCAGATGTTAAAGACCTGCTGAATGGTCAGAAGCAAGGACGATTCTTTCGCCAGTTGGTTGAATGACAGCCGTCATCCTTCCATAGTCATCGTATTCATACAGGAATGTCTGCCCAGCATTGTTTTCCTTTGACTCAATGAGTCCCGAGTTCCCGAGGTAGGTGAACTGCATCGTTACGTTGTCCGTGGTAACAAATGACGCCAGCTGACCCATACTGTCCATCGTCAGCTTACAGCGCTGACCACCAGGGGGCACTAGTTCACGAGCTGCCATCTTGTAATCACGACTGATTGTCAGTGACACGCCAGCGCTGTCTGTCACCTGTCAGTAATTGACAACATATACATGCAACATTTACACAGACGACGGTAGACAACAAAAACAAACTGAATTTTACAGTTGTAGGCTTCTGCAACTTCACATGGTACGAATATTCATTTGTCTTAAAATTAGTCAATGTACTCAGTGAAGAATATTAAAAATAGTATAGAATTTCTTAACTAACATGCATGAAAATCGTGCATATTAGCTTAATCATTTCTAAAAAACAAACTAATTACTTTGCTGAAGTTGTTCAATATAACATTTCAAATCACAATCAGTTACAGTGACGCAAAATTGGAAAAGTCTTAGCCAACAAATACCACAAGCACTAAGCTTTCTAGACACGTGCCATCATAGTCACTGCCAGTGCAGTGTTTGGATTAATGTATGCAGGAATCAAGAACTTTCATCTGTTAGCAGACCTAATGGTGACAGCTTATCTACTTACTTACTTACTTACTGACAGGTTAACAATGACATTGGGGCTAAAACATCAACAACAGCAATGAGTTGCAGCAAAGTATGGTTATGTAATAGGTTATCAGCGCGTTAGAGGTTTTTAAACGGTATGCGCTATATAAATCCAAGTTTTACTAACTTACTTACTTACTACTTATCACACAGAAAAACATCCTTAGTAGATTCAGCTTGACACAACTACTGAACTCAGTTGAAAATTAAGTAAATCAGGCCTGTACTTAATTCAACCAAGTTTGCTTATTTCACGCGGTTTATCTGCTCCCACTCTGTGCTTTATTCAGCAGAAATTAAACTGTTGGTGTAGCAAACTATGTACTGATAGCCTAATTAATTTAAATGCCAACTTAGTTGACTCAAATAAGTAACTTAATCGAAAATGAGAGAGAAAGATGACAGGTCGAACCTTCATTAATCGCGCGTAGTATGAGTTGACACTGTACGTGAAGTTATAGGTGACCTGCCCTGTCACAAGGTCACTAGTAGCAACATGCTGCCCATATCTGTTGAACGTGTACATCTGTCCGGAGTGGGCATCAAGGACCTCGTAGCGGCCGGTACGAGGGTCAGCGGCAGGGACCGGTGGTACTACGGAGTGTACTCGTAGGTTACCCATGTCAGCCACGTGGACCACGTCATCCGGAGTGACGGTGACTGCTGTGGGTAACGCCAGCTTCATGCGTGTTGCCAGTCGTTCGCCGTCGTCATAGCACGTGCATGGCGCTGGTCGACCATGACAGTCACAGTCAGACTGTTCCTCACTCTCACTGCCAATGTACGCCCGCATCTGTCCATCTGTGTCCACTGCCCTCACGCGACTTACGTCACCGCCACTTTCCACCACGTACAGCTGACCGTCTGGAGCGAAGGCAAGATGCTGAGGAGAATGCAGCACAGCGTCGACGGCAGGACAGCCAGACACACAGTCAGCGTCGTCACTGGCGAGCAGTCCAGCGTCTGGATGACGTAGTGGACAGTGAAGTAGACGGCCAGCCACTACAAGCACCTTGCTATCAGCCGTCACCTTCAGAACGACGTTGTTGTCGAGGACGTGCAGTGTGTTGTCAATGGGACTGACAGCCAATGATAGTGGCCAGTGCAGTGTCACCTGTGTCCATCATACATTCATTGCTAGCTTCAGCATTATAATCATCATCATCAGCAGCAGCAGCAGCAGCAGCAGCAGCAGTAGCAGCAACAGCAGCAGCTGCAGGGCCCGATATATCATGCTCTAGGGACACAAAATTTGAAACACGGTTTTGAGCAGGAAAAGTACAAAATTTAAGTTCATGGTGTAACAAATTTGAAATGTCCAAAGTCCAAATCTAAGATAAGTCTGGAAGTACACTTTGCATCAGCAGATGTACAGAGATGTACAACAGGATGTATACGAGATCTCTGTGTTGGTGGGTGCGTAGTAGAAGCCGGGAATGGACAGAAAAAAAAGTGTAGACTAAAATCTTTCATGTGCAGACATAACTTTCAGTCCAGTAACCTTGTTCTTCTGTCACTTCTCTAGATACATTCAATGAAATAGTCACAACAGAAACATTTGACTTCGTTGGAGAATTAATTCTCCATATAACGTACTGCATCCCAAGAAGTATACTGCTACACTTTAATTCACCATGTTGCTAAACAATATCCAATTTATGGTAATGTAGTTGATTTGCACGTCGATTATTAGATCTTTGATGTACTGGAATTTTTGGATCATGTCATATTTTCAAACTATTCATCTGTCTACAACACGGTATCACAGTGCTGTCAAACAAATGAGTTTTATTTTTTAAAGTTTAACAGTTGTAGCAATAAGACTGGCATACATCAGCAGTAGTGGTCACTTTGTAGCACGGCAGCGGCTGGAAATACTTTGGATGACCTTGCGAACCAATCACGGTATGAATAATTCCGTCACTGTCGATCATTCTGATGTTTGCACCATCGGCAAAATATATGACACCATCTTTGTTGATTGCAATTCCTAAAAATAGCAAACAGTAACATGGTAAGATGCTAATCAAAATAATACAAACTACCAAACACAAACTCGTTCACGTTGTTTAGCAATACAGTACTAACTCCAATGCACAGGTTTCACATATCTAATAAAAATACTTCTACTGTCAGAATACTGTTATTAATACCTCTATCTTCAAGAACAGTGTAGGTCAAATTTGATCACAATTTAGAAAGGCAGACTGTTAGATAAGTAAGTTGTTTATTAACTGCAAATGTCAAATACACAAGCATATAAGCAAAACAACACCCATATAATTAGTTATTTACACAACAGCAAAAAAATAAAAATAAAAATAATACAATATATAACTTACAACAACATCTATACAGAGTGCGGCTAAAAAAGACCCCTCTATAAAAACTTTAATGTCTTCAAAAAGGCATAACATTTTTACACAAAATTTTCAGCGATTATTAGGGAGAAAATTTGCTATAGATGTTATAAGTTTTGTGCAATACTTATGCAAGTTTGCAGAAATGGTGCGACTTTTGGTTTTCAATGCATTATTTTCAAGTGAACGTGCCCTGTTTTCTGTGTAAATTAAAACTGCAAAAACTACCAAGTACTAGCTTAACAATGACATCATATTATACGTCATTATACATGTATTGCGTAAATAATAGTCTGAATCCGAAACAAAGAACAGCTGAAGACAGGACTTCTGAACGTGTCAAATGTTCAAAATATGCCTGAAAGTTGGTTGTAGTCTGATTTATATGTCTGTGCATTTGAAAAAATCGTCTTTTATATTCAAAGCTGTGCTACTTCTAAACAATGAAAGGTAAGAAGATAAAATTTGCAACAATAATGGCAAATTGTAAAAAAATATTGAACTATACCGAAAATAATGATATTTGTTTAAGGGGGCCTTTTTTGCCACACACTGTATATACATATCAAGCTGACAGCAATAATTATACATCATTCTGTAGAATTTACAACAGAACTGAATAATGTCCTAATGTCTATCTCAGATTACAATATATCTACAGCAATGAATATCCAAACAAAGCAACTAAGAAAGTCCCACCTTTGGGATAGAAAAGTTTAGCATGAGTGGCGGGACCTCCGTCACCACACTGATGTATATCGCCAGGCACACATTGGTCACCATTGCCAGCCACAACTTCATAGTTGCGGGTGAGGTCACGGACTGGTCCCATCGTCTTTACTCGGAGGATGCGCAGAGTCTGGTGGTCAGACACGTACAGTTTGCCATCGAGAGGTGAGACCGTCATGAAATACTTGTACGGCGTGTCAGACGTGCTGATATCACGATCAATCAACATAACAAGTACAAATACTGCTAACTTCTAGCCTTTCAATCAATCAATCAATCAATCAAAACACATTTATATAGCGCCGTATGTTACAAGTTAATCAGAACCACAAACTCTTCTATTCCATTTAAACTGTTTTTAAACTGTTAGTAATTAGCAATAATTACAAACACAACTGCTTACACAACTGTTCTGTTCAGCTACTTATCAACAGTTCATTATCACATAATTAACTGCTACCACTGCACAGAACAAAACGCATAATTACAACTTTTATTGGCGTCTCTTCTAATCCTTTAGTACTCTGACACTGTTGCATGGACCACAGGAAAAAAGGCTGGTTACAGAAAAACCAAGTGTGTGTGTTGACGTCTCTACTATACAAAGCAGTCCATATGACACAGATTAAAGGAAATATTTTACTTTTACACTTTCACAAAAGGTGAGTTTAACGAGATTTGCAGGTTTCAACAGAATCTCTTACAATGATTTTTTTGTGTTACAGTGGACAACGGACAATACACAACAAGTAAAAATAGCAGCAACGCACCCAAGCTGAAGGATACTGGCAACTTCTTCGCGGTTGGACGCCAGTTTGCGGATGAAGTTGTAGTCACCAACATAGAGACTGCCGTCACGACCGCTTGCCAGCGCAACAGGAGCCATCAGTCTTGTCTCATCAACACGTCCATTACAGCCTCGACAGTCGACACGACGAGCATTACCATCACCCAGCACCGTAGTCACTCGCCGTGGCCGCTGCTTCAGGTAGATATTAGTGCCATCACCTTTGTGCAGGATACCTGCACACGTTTATTCCACTATTGCACTTTCACTTTCAGTTTCCATCTACCCGAGGCATCACCTAGTTTCCATCTACCTGTTTCTGAGAACTATACTCTGTGAATTTGAGTCCGTGACTAACTTTACAAAATGAGTAAACTTACAAGTACAGAACAAAACGCAATACTCTCTCAATACTCTCTCAGCTGGTTTTTGTTTAACCGGCCGTTTTTCCGAAATTACTCCAAGTTGGGTCACCAGGTTAGGTCGAACCACCAAAAGTAAACTCTTGGGAATTGCTGTGGCAGAACTTTTACAGGCCGGATGCCCTTCTTGTTGTGAATACTACAAGACAACTTTTAATGCTGTGAACTCACGCTTCGTCATTGTTACTTTTAATAAGCACACAGCAGTATGCCAAGATGCCGTTTCCTGTTGCTAATAACTAATAGACTCCATTATCTTAACAACTAAGGCGGTGGAAGCCACTGAGCCGGGCGGGGGGACCATGGCCCGTTCACTTTTCTGCCCCTGTGGGCTAAAAATGTGTCTGCCCCGCCTACTTTAGAGCACATTTGGACAATCTAAGCCCGTATGGTCCGCCCACTTTTCAGATGCTTCCACCGCCCACGTTAACAATTAAGCCACAACAGCTCCACAACAGAAAATATCACTGGCCAAAAAGATTTGCATTTAAACATTAGCCCAGTGGATTTGCGGCCATATCAAATGAGTTATGTTGACAGAAACTAAAACCCAGTAGATGATCACACAATGACAATGTTAAAGTTGTCGTAGACGTGCCTTCCTGGAAGTTGTAAGTGTGATGGATATGTAAGTTCCAACCACCGATCTCAGACGAAGTAATATCAAAACTGTTCATCGTTGTGGAATGTGTTTCCCAGAATACTCGGCTGCAACCGACGTACTCGTAACCAACGCCGACTATGACACACAATATCAACTGACAATGATCACACTGCTACAAACATTCAATGTTATTCTGCTTCACAACATAACAGAACAAAACGTGGGTTTACCAGCCCAGGCTGTTTGCCTCTCACTTTAAGTCACTGATGGCCAACAATGAAAATAACCTAATAAACTTTTTGGCGTATTAAAGAATATATATAACATGATTAACACATCAGAAGCTAGTTGATGACTATAAACTTTGAACTTTGTCTGGCCTACTTATCTTATGCTGTGATTACAAACTAGAGGACTTGCACTCAGAAGAGTGCAAACTCACGCCAACCGACCTTGACATTTGAGCTTTTGACCTCAAATAAAACGAGTGACCAGGACTTGTCATATACTTTCCACCTGCCAAGTTTGGTGACAATATGTAAAGTGGTTTTTGTTTTAGAGCTGACAAACATACACACACACCCACATACGTACAGAGCGGATAAACACCCTACTCACGCCAGCGACTACGTCGGCGATCATCAGCTTAGCTACATAGCAAGTGAGCTGAGCGACACACAATCACGTCATTTCGGTGACGAGTGTTTCTAGGCAATTACTTGTACGGGTACTGACAACCAAACTCACAACAACCAAGAGAAAATATGCAAAAACCACAAGACAAACAAAATGGACGTAGGTAACAAAAACATGCAAAAACACGGAAAAACTTGAAACCAAACCTAAAACAGCAAGGCCTAGTACACGTGTGTGCTTATAACTGTGTACAATTGTGGCAACACTGAACAGTTCTGATAATCTTCTCTCTTATCCTCCAGACAGTCATCACACTGAACATATGTTGTCTAATGGAGGAGAGAATCCACACACCAAGCACTTAGCTGCATTACATGAGACGAAACATAAAAGCATCTCACACACCGTTAGCTGTCACAATGCCGTAGACCTTCTGATTGTAGGCGTTACGTCTGTCCCACGTGAACCGGTACCGCAGGTTTGGATCGGCCTCAAACACGCGTTCAAACACAAGTCCTTCAACAATGATACGCAGGTGCACTATCACAAGCTCTTGAGGCAGCTGATCAGGAGTCAGCTGGATCAAGATTGTCGACATGTAGCCAGACGTCTGACTGCTGCGATAGACGAGGTAAATATCAGTTCCTGGAATGGACAAACTCTCCTGTAACACCTGCACACAATAACACACGTGCTATCAGTCAATGCTTGAAGCTTACTGACTTTACTCACAGTTTTTATATATGAAAATCGTCTACAATAGAGATTTGTGTGTGTCTGTTTCAACTTTGACTACAAAGTATGGCCCCACAGAGCGAACTGAGGCTGCAGGCTAATACACATCTTCACTAGAATTGTGTAGCTGCATAAACAAGTGTACATAAGGATATTATTAAACTAGATGGTTACAACTCGACACGCAGCATTCAGCTATCTATGCCTTCACCCGACGAGCTTGACCTGTAACTCTTTGACCCCAGCAACCTAATCAGTTCTTTTTGTCCAAGAAAAAAGGAAATCGCATATCAACGATATGCGATTTCCTATTGATGGTAGTGACAAAAGTTTGGAGACAATCAATCAATGCGCTCCACAGATATTTTATGTCCATCACTTATTTTTTCTGCACATTTTTGCATATTTGCACATTTGTACTTTTTGTGTTCTGTTGTGTTATTCAATAGGTGGCCAGCTTTGATGGGTGAAAGCCTTTTTCTGGCAGCCTGTCATGATTACGTGCTATCTGTGTAGTTGTTGTTTCGTCTGTTTGTTTGGCAAAATAAAATTTCTTCTTCTTCTTCTTGTCCAAGATGCACTACCTGGTAGTGTCAAAAGTTTGGAGACAATCAATCAATGCACAGCACAGATATCAAAGAAACTTCACCTTTGGATGGACGCACACACGCACGGACGCACGGACAGACGACATAAAAACAAGCACTGTAAGGCACCGCCTTACAGTGGCGGAGGCTTACATAAAAATGCCGCAAAACACCCAGATATACATACACAGAAACGCAATTTACACAGAAGATTGCCAATTACAGTTGATATAACAAATGTTAACGTTAAAAATTTAACAAATAAAGTTAATTATGATTAAAATAAAGTAGACAGCACTGGATACTGCACGTTACCTTCGCCGCCGAGACTAATGCAGCACGCAGTCACGGCTTGGCGACACACACGCACATACACACGGACGCCAAGCGGCGGCGAAGGTAAAAATTACTTAAGACAGCTAATAGATTGCAACTTCATTTGCTACGGGAAAAAGTCTATTAATAAGATCCTTTCACTGATCACTTTAGGTAATTTTAGGATGATATTATAAGCCGATTCTTTCAGTTGACATTCGTGCTTTAGTAATTTTGGTTACTGTTTGTTTCATATCTAAATAATCACTTAACGTTAGTAATGATTTTTAATCGTTAATTTTAATTTTTAATGCCTAGTGATAGACTTATAAAAACATTTCAGAATGAAACTGAACAACTATCGATCTGTCTCGCCTGTGATTCTGGAATGATGGCGCTCATTTCTGGGCAGGAGCCGAGTTGTGTATGTTGCCACGTCGACAACACGACAGGCCGCATGTTATAGTGATCATGTACGAGACCAGGACACAGCTTCTCTGCAGTTTCCTCTTCTCCTTCCAACACCATCGTCACTGCATCCATTGTCACCAGTCGGTTCCACGGCACCATCACCGTCACTTGCTTCATCTGGAATGGTTGACGCTGGAAATTCAGAGTCACTGAACCGCCGCCATTCACCAGAATGTCAAAACTGCAACGAATGTTCACCTCAATACAACAGCTTCTGATGACCGAGTATAACACCGAGCAGCCACAGCACAACAGAGTCTCTATGCCATCACTCACGTCTGACTGACTAGCATTGATACTAATCGATTTCTTCGTCCAAAAAGCTTACCTTACTTCTTCCAAATATAAAAATATCCTGTAAATTCATGATCACCTATAATTTCTCCAGTAATAATGTTTGAAAACAAAATCCACAAAAGACGGGAACGACTAGAAAACAATGCTGACCACAAGCATGCTGATATCAGCGGTTATCAGACAATGGCTTTCCCCTCTGAAACACACCGGGTGGTCCATAAAAAGTAACCTGCCAAATTTTGTAGCATTGATGCTCCATCGTAATTACTTATATAAAGTGATCAATAAAGACGCCACCACACATCAAACGTGTCGCTACCCTACCATGTGAATACTAGTATACAAGGCTGACAATACTACTTTCACAATCTAGTATAGTAACTCGTTTGAGGTGTGGTGGGGTCTTTAATGATTACTACATTGCAAATTTACCACCGAGTGTGTCAGTGAAAAGTCACTGTCTGGAATGGGATAAGTAAGTGTTAAACGAACTTATCCCACTGCAGACAGTGGTTTAACACACTTATTCGACGGTTGCGGGCGGTCGTAGTGTAGCCTACATTGTGCTGGTTTGGTCACGCCTGAAAACACCTGTGGAGTTATCGACTCGTTATACCACCCCAAATACAACGATAGAGATAGGCAGTACGAGTGCGACCAAGGAACAAAATTTAAAAAAACTGGTTAATAGTTGATAAATTAAGTTATGACAAAAACTTAGTGGTTACTTTTTATGAACCACTCTGCACGTCCATACTAGCCCGGTTTCCCATAGTGGTTTACTGCTTTGCATTGCCAAAGAAAATGAAAACAAAATCCTTGATGCACATCCTGATCATCCTTAAAATCTAATCGATTTTTGTCCAAAAGCCTACCTTACTTACTTCTTCCAAAAATAAAAACATACTGTAAATTCATGATTACATGTACCTATAATTTTTGGAGTAATCCTGCTGCAGACCAAGTAACCGAGGCAAAAGCTGAGTATAAGAAATGACAAACATTCATCAGTTACAACAGACAGCACAGTATGAAAGTATCAAGATGGGAAAGACCAGATGAAAAGATTCAGAGGATAAAAAGACGTAATGCATCAAAACAAATAAGTAAAATAATGACTGCAGTAAATGTAAATAAGACTTACAGGCCGAGTTCTCTAGTGAGTGTGAAGCCATAGAGAGGCTGAGTGACAACTGAGACTCGAACTCCAATCAACGGACTTTTGTCAGCTGCAAGCACCTTACCTCGCACCACCGACACCTGACTGTAAACACACACAAATAGTGAAAACTTCGTTAAAAATAAAATTTATTAAATCTAGTTTCTGTCCTCACTAAATCGAATTACGCTGTTAAAGCTGTGTCTTACAAAGTGTTCTTTCAGTCTGCTGCTCTGCTGTTCCATTGATTGTCCTGTCAAGGCTTTTATGTTGTTGGTTGGACAACAGGACGGACGTCTGACATGTAGAAAATCTTGCTTCAACAATTTCCAAAAGTTAAATTCATTTCTGGGGACCGGCCTGACCTGCAGTAACTACTCTGGCCAGTCAAACAAACGCTGACAGCAGTAGTTTGCTGCTCGAGCATAACTTCATAAAAACAAAAAAACACTAAAGAAATAACGCAATAACGCATAGTGATAGCATTAACTGAGACTGACTAGCCAATCTATTAATAATAACAATAGTAGAAGAGAAGTAGCAGTAGTAGCAGCAGCAGCAGTAGTAGTGGTAGCGCCTGATGCTGTTGGCTGGATGACAGAAAGCCTGTGAAAAGGTTAAAGGTGTATCTATCTCTTCATTAACAGACCTCAGAGCTACGGGATATGGGATCACACAGTGTTACCTCCCACCCGACACAAGTGAACGCGCCCTGCCTTAACCCCAGCCAGACTCGCTTTACCTACCCCGGAGGGATGGAAGGCTGAGTTGACCTAGATGGCTGGTTATATTTTGAGATGCCCGCAGATCGTCACCCACCCCAGCACTAACCGGGCCCGGCGTAGAGTAACTTGGTTGATCGCGACCAACGCGTTAACCACTACACCACGTCGCCACCACAGTCACGTAATAATGACATAGTCACAAGCAGAACCTTTGATTGAACGAGCTGAGTGTGGCGTAGCTTTGTACACTGTCGTCCTCAATCAGAAAGCGCATGCGTTCGTAGAACGACGCCGAGCTGGACGGTGGCTGCTTCCGAAGCAGGATCTCCATTGGCTCAGGAGCGGTGCGGCAGTGTATGCTATCCTTGCAAGATGCACTGATGCAGCAGTCAGGATCCACGCAGTCTACTAAGCCATCTGTCAAAAATCAAACCCACTGCTGCTCACCTCACAGTCAGCAACATTTGTGTATTGTTGCTAGGTTTTTAAAATTGAGGTTTTTGCTGATACTTGTGTGATAATAGATTAGATTCCAGTGATATTGAACATAGCACTTGGTGACTTCTGAACAGTTTTGGTCGTCGGTGTTTTGATGATGCGGGCCCGTCGTCGTGGAATTCACTGCCAGACAGTCTTTGCGATCCAGCACTGAGTCTCAACATTTTTA
>Ga0209679_1000832_pt1 | contig 11975 bp, 7 predicted proteins | sample WorMetHEROISLAND_4_FD_187408 | JGI IMG/M metagenome (GOLD analysis project Ga0209679, IMG submission 187408) | Marine gutless worms symbiont microbial communities from Max Planck institute for Marine Microbiology, Germany - Olavius sp. 2 HERON... ...
CCACGGCTCTTTCGGTAGCCCTCCACATTGTCTATATTAATTTGTAATAATTACATTGCATGTTATTTGTGATGATGTGGAAAATAAATTCTTCTTCTTCTTCTTCTATGTGTCCACCAAGCCGCGACTGCAGTCGCATCGCCCGCCGCATCACGACTGCACACGCGTCGCTGTCCGCCAAGCCGCGACTGCAGTCGCATCGCCCGCCGCATCACGACTGCACACGCGTCGCTGTCCACCAAGCCGCAACTGCAGTCACATCGTATTAGTCGCTGCGACGAAGGTATTGTGCTGTATCCAGTGCTGTCTAGTTATAACCAGTGGCGTAGCTAGGAAATTTTTCTGGGGGGAGGGGGAGCAAATCCAGAGGGTCTTCCCCTCTCCTTCCCTTCCCTCTACCTTCTCGTTTCTTCCCTTCACCTCCCTTTCCCTTCCTTCCCTTCCCCTCCCCTTTTCCCTCCTTTCGCCTTCCCCTCCTCTTTCCCTCCCCTCCTTAGCCTTAGAAGTAGGACCCCTAAAATACAGGTAGGGGTCTGGGGGAGTGCTGTGATCTCCCCCAGCGGGGTCTGAGCCGAAATCGAATTTGGTGTATTATAGTCTTAAGAGATCTGGTGGCAACAATTTTAATTATTTTTATTCAGCCCCCGAACCCTCTAACCCCGCCCCTTCCTCCCAAAAATCTCGTCGGATCTGTGCGAATTACATAACTGGCTTTTGGCGTTCCGGGTCCATTTGCTCCATACTGGCTACGCCACTGGTTATAACGTGTCCAGTTTCCTTTGCCATATGTCAGTGTCATGGATCTGCATGGCTTTATGGTCACGTCATATCGATGATGTTTTAATTGCTGTCTGACGGCTGTAGAAATTTGAGGAGGAGTACAAAAACGAACTGGACGGATTTTGTCTTGCTCATCTGTTTACGGCGATTCCGTTTCCGGACAGTGTGATGGGCATCGCACGACCTGATGTAATCTGTAGTGCAGGTGAGATTTACTGAGCTGTTTAGTTTTCATTAGGGTTACGGTTACGGTTAGGGTTAGGGTTAGGGCTCAAGTTAGGACTAGATTGTCAGCCCTTCGGAATGGCAGCCTCTCGGAACGGCGGCCCTTTGGACTGGCGGACCCGAACCCCTCTGCTGAAGGAATAAGGTTGTGTTCTCACCTGTGTCTGTTTGTCTGTTTCTGTCTGCTAGGTTACTGACAGAGTTGTGAACGGATTTTTATGAAATTTTTTAGGGGTGGGGCATAGCCCGAGGACCAATCGATTAGATGTCGGAGGTGATCCAAATCAGCAGATTATATTAAGTCAGTTTTATTTATCAGGTACAGCACTAATGCATATAGGTTTGTAGTTTCTAATTTTATTTACTTTTTTGTAAGTTTTTTGGTGTTAGTTAAACAATTTGACATTAATGCCCAGTTTTAGAAACGAAGGATAAACCTCGGATTAGTTATTCCAAGATCAGAGGATATTCCGAGGTTTATCCTCCGGTGAAGTTCTGGCGTTTTAGCAACATTTTTTATCCTCCGGGTAACTATACACGGTATAACTCGGCCGTTTTTGTAAACAAGCATCTGATTGGTCAATACAGCCACATGACCTGGCGTGACGTGGTTGTCGTTTGGCACGTTACGTCGTGACCAGGTGACTTACCATAGACATAAATATTCATATCTATGGAGCTTATTGTCATGGATACCAAATCGTTTACAAACACTGGAATTACGAAATCGTGCACGAAACTCGACTTCATCCAAATCTGTTAACTGATTGGCACGACGCCTTGGTGGGAATAAGTCCACGTACGACTCAGCCAGTTACCACAAATCGTCGTCTTTGTCGTCGAAGTGAGCAGCCATTTTTCTTGTTCGGAGTTTATTCTGAGTTTATCTCACCGATATTGCCGGGGTAACTTTCGGCGAGTTATTCCGAGGATAACCCGAGATTTGCTGTTGCTAAAACGCTATTGTTTCTTGTTCCAGGGATAACTCGATAACTTGGGATAACTCTAGTTTCAAAAACCGGGCATAACTGTTTGAGTGGGCTAAAACTTTACTCCCCATAAAACATCCTCTAATTCACGACAGAAACAAGCCGATAGGCGAAGTGGCATGCTCGCTGAGTGGCTTTCAAACGGTTAAAGTTAACGACCGCTGTTCAAACTTGATCTAGGTTAAAGCTCAAGTTTGCTCTTAGTAGCCATAATTTGTGTTGCACCAACGCGAGAACGCAGACTTTTAGTATACACTTTACTGCTATCTGCCATAAATATTCCAACAATGACGTCGTGCTACACAAATTTATTGTGCAACTCGAAACTAGAGTTACTGGCGATAGGCAAATCCTCGACACTATCGCTTAGCTTACGCAAAATGGTCAAAGTTCAAAGGGCTCCCATTTCCAAATTAAGACCTGGATAAACTATCCATGCGGGCCATGTAGACAGGATGCGATAGATAGGAGAACTGTTAAAAGATCATCTGATTCCGAGAACAACTGTAGGAGAAGAAGCATTTCGTGCGAGCCAGTCTGAAATTCCCTCGATTCTGCCAGGTTTGACTCCGTGATAAACTCGTATTATTAGATAGTCGTGCTTATATCTAAAGGCTTATTGTCTGCAACAGTTTAATAACGTAATTTAATGTATACTTCTAGGTCTGAATGTTGGGCTTACAACGTACAGCAGAACCGAGAATGAAATGGTTTTTATGCAGGAAGCTGTGCTGATTACTGCACACGGTAAGGCTTCTGTTGTACAGCGTTTGTATCAGGGATCGTTTCTTAGAAAAATAAGTGTGGGAACCAAACAGTGAGGGCTTTAGGATTAGCAAATGGGGGGATGAGGCGCCGCCGAATTCGAGCGCAGTAGACGCGAGGATCGAGGCGCCGAGGGGATGGGGTTTAGGGGTCTGGAAAGGGGGCTGTGCCCCTCCCGAGAAAAAAATTTCTGATTTTGGATCTCAAAGAGTCGAATTTTGGTGCTTTTGTACAGTTCACCTAAAGCTGGTTTAAATGCCGTTCCCACTGTCAAAGTAACTTTGGGAACGCCGTTCCCAGGCATTCCCGCTGGAAACGATCCCTGGTTTGTATAGAAACTTAATGTCATCTGAAACTCTGTGCTATCACTAATTAACTTTTGACTTAATGCCTTTGTGATGTCGAGTCGACACACGTTAGCAGCTCTTCCACGGTCTTCTCCAGACTTCTCTGTTCTGCGTCGTCTGGATGACGTCATAGAACTTCAGCTGCATTTCTTTACAGTCTTCTTTGATCGTGTCTATAGTATCCATCTTTTCTTTTTCCTTTTTCCTCACACATGCCCATACAGTGCCGTGTATGGGTATCTTTGTGTGTTCACTCTGGCAATATGACCAAAGTACTTTAACCGTCTCTGCTGAGTTCGTGTGTTTATGTCTTTTTGCCAGTTCAATTGGTTTTGAATCTCTGTGTTTCCGATTCTGTCTTTTCGTGACACACCTTCGATTTCTAATTAACTTAGTGTAGTATAAATGCCACCATATACATTACCGCTCCATGGCTTCTGCATCCGTAAGTCAGTGTTACCTTAGTGGCGTTTTTCATCACCTAACAGTAGCTACCAGGTCTACCAAACTCCGCCCACGCCACGCCTTTATTTCCTTATTTGGATTTAATTTATGCATATTGGTATACCAGAACCTACCAGAGTCTGACAGCGGTTGTTTTTGCGGTAACCGGTTGGTCTACCAGCCCGTTTTTCATGCAGTGGTCTACCACTAGCTACCAGTACCTAACAGCCAGGCCCTGTTAGGTGATGAAAAACGCGACTCTTGTCTCAGGGATCCATTTAATAGCCAATCACTTGTTTGCCACGTATTGTAGTTTGGTAACTGTTTAGTGCTGTTATAGCTGCAGTTTAATCACTGTTTATAGTAACTATGGATAATGTTTTTTTTCGTTGTAATTCTTACATTTGTTGTTGTTGTTGTTGTTTATCTGCTGAATCTTCAACCGGCATGAATTGCTCAACAATCGTTTACAACAGAGCTTGGTAAGCTGTAAGCTGTTTGCCTACTTTGTTGTAGTATTCGTCCCTTATTATTACCTTCGACGCCACTTAGCAAGCGAAGAAGGTATTGTGTCGCTCAGCGTCCGTCTGTCACGCTGTGTATGTGTGTGTGTCCGCCGCATTAGTTTCAGCGGTGAAGGTAATGTGCTGAATCCAGTACTCTCTCTACATGGTGAGGCATAATTACCGGACCCCCTCGGTTTTTTTGTAACGCCTTTGAACAAATCGACACAAACTGATAAAATTAAGCAGAAATGTCTGGTAGACTATGCTGTTATAAGCTACAACAACATTCTAAACTGCTCACTCAGTTTGTGTTCAAAGTGTCCGCCTTTCACTTTAACACACCCACGAAGACACGTGCGCCACTGCCTGACTGCCGTATCAATAACGTGCTGATCCAGTTTGTCCAAAGCTGTCAGGATCACGAACACAGTTCGTCGACGTCCTTGATCCGCCCTTTAGCGACATTGCATGCAGCATTATCTTGTGCTTAGTTGTGTGAAATTTTATGCCGAAAAACAGCATAGCACAAAGTTTTGCCATTTGGCACTAGGGGGTCCGGTAATTATGCCTCATCGTGTAGTTGAGGTACCATATTTTGGCCCTGGCTTCAGCAGTTCCAGCATCCGACCATTTCTGGTAAATCCGGCCAAATTCTACTCTGGTAAAATTGTTAGCCATTTTTCAGGATTTGGCCGGATTTGGTGGATTTCAACACAGCTGTGGTGCATGCAAGAGTAGTGAAACTAGTCTCGGGCTGTTGGCAGAGTTATTTGACAGTTTCATGCACTCTCAGTGGCAATGGACTGAAAACCAATGATTGCCTTTGCTGCTTAGACAGCGGAGAAGGTATTGTGGTCATTGGCGTCTGTGTGTGTGTGGGGGGTCTGTCTGTCTGTCCGCCCAGCCGCAACTGCATGCCACGATGCCGCACTAGTCTCCGCGGCGAAGGTAATGCGCTGCATCCAGTGCTGTCTGGCTATGGGAGTGCAGCAGTTTTCTTTCAAATCTTGCTCCAACTCCAGCCAGATATTAGGACGTAAGTCCTGCCTAATCCTGCAGCAGATTTTAAAAATTCAAATCCGTTACATCCCTGCTTATTCTGGTAGTGCAGAGTACGTACTCAACAGCCCAACAAGAGTTTAACTGTGACTGTGCATCCATCGGTCTGTCCGCTTTCACGGTTGCCGTGCTATGCTCCCTGTGTGCTATGCCCCCTGTGTGTCCCTGTGTCTGTCCGTCCAGGGCTGTCGCTAGCATTGCAACTGGCGACCACCATGCAAGCAGCCACACGCGAGCGTTTGCAGAACATGGATGCGAGTCTATTTTTATTATTAAAACGGTCTCTTTATATTTCCTGAAGTGTAGATCATTATACAAGGGCCAAAGTAATTTGGCGATAGTTGGCATCACTCTAAACTTGGAGTTCCCACCCCAAATCTCCCCAGTGGAGGAGTGGGGCCCCTGTCTAATACAGTGTTACTTGAGACCACATGATTGTCCCTGCCAAATGACATCTCATTCTGTCCGACAGCTTCAGCAGGGTGCATGAGTGTGACAGAGGACGTACACTACATGCAGTCTGTTGCAGTAGGCGGCATTATCACTTTCAGTGATGCTGTCTAAAGGCTTAACCAATACATGTTTTCACATTTTTTTTGTCCAGTACATAACTAAATTATATTAACTAGCAACGTACCCCTGCGCAACAGCCTGGGCGTTACCGCGGCTGCGGCGTGTTACGGTACCTATGCCCGAGAAATCTCGCTGCTAGTTTTGCTGCTGCCATGGGGACAGCAGGAGTGACGGCAGCATTACGAATTATGACGATAGCCAATCAGCGTGCCACACGCTCGGCCAGTCAACGCCTTAGGTGATGACCAACGTACTCTATCTCCATTATATTACGATTACTGACTACAAGAACAGCGAAAACAAGATGACCTCATAGGGATGAAACATTGCATAAACCTACCTCCAGAATATGTACATCAGAGTTAGCTTCGACTGCAGCCGACATGAGATTACCAGCCTCCCAATATGCAGTCACTTTGGAAGCTTCTGGCTCAGCTGCAAATGCAGTTAGCAGTGTATACACTCTCAAGATATTTTTCCATGTTTGCTAAAGGTCAGGCTGAGACCAACAAAAGTCTGCACATTGAAATCTTTGAATACTGTTGTAGCGGGAGTTTTTACAGACTAGGTGACCGTCCTGTCACCTTCCTGTTACTGTTAAAGCTACTGTACCATACCCTTATTTTTCATACAGTGAAGCATTAAATAAATCTGGCCTACACTGTTTGGAATACCGTCATGATTTGATCACAAAAAACGTATTCAAAGAAATGAAAGATCATATGCACCCACTCCATAATTTATTGCCCCCTCTTAAAGTGTCCCATAGGCAAATGGTTTTGCGGCCTACGTACCCGTATCAGCTTCCACTTAGCAAAGCTACTCGCTGTGGACATGATTTTGTACCATACTGCATTTCTCAGAAGTTTTAGAGATCTGAGTTTGTAATTTTGGTGTTTGTTACAGTGTAATTAAGTAACAGGACAATTAAGTAATTAAGTAACGGGGCAATGGGACAATTTTGCCTTCCATTTTTAATTCGCTTTTAATCTGTTTTCACGTTTGTTTTGTAGTTTGTAGTTTGTTCTGCAGAACTGATTTATGTAACTGTCAGATGTAATTTTACTCATGTCAGTCAGCGTTCTGTACATGGACCTTGACATGTTATGTTTGTTTGCATGATTTGTGTGCTTCAAACCAATATATAAAATAAATAAAATAAAATAAACTGACTGTCAGTGATAACTGTTATACTTGTTGCACTGTCTCATTTCAACCATTCATTGTGTCGTATATTCTTCTTTTACAATCAGGTTGTCATATTGCAACCCATACAGTGTAGCACTGAAAAATGTGAACTGAATAACGAATAACAAAATATTGTACACTACATACATATACAAGTTTAAAATAAGAGATGTTAAGTGTCCGTGGTTGCATCAATAAATATATCTTATCTTATCTTAGATTAATCAGCCAAAAAGATTTGAGAATTAATGTGTGTGTGACTGCAGCTCACAACTGGGGAAGTGATCATGACAACAGTCCCGGCTGTGTACCAAGTGGGTCGGAAGGCGGAAAATATCTGATGTATCCATACACTGTCTCCGGACTTGATCAAAACAACAAGGTGTTCTGTGCCTGTTTTCTTGTGTTCTGGCTGCATAATACATAATTGTAAACTTTATTTCGTTAAATTTGTACAATTTTATATTGTTTCATTTTGTGACTAGCTCTGTAGTTGATCTGCACACATGCTAACCAGTCATCGGGCCATTTTAAGGGACATTTTTCTCAGGAGAATCTGTCTGCTTTTGCAGATTTTTGTTAAGTGTTCCAGTAGTGGGTAAAACTCGTCTAGTAAGAAACAAGTACGAAAGGTACTATTGGACCCGGAAGGCGCCTGCTTGCTTACTTACTCTCCTATGTCTCCTATGTAAGCCCCATCTGTGCATAAATATTCATTGAAAAAGTTCAGATGAAAGCAACCAAATATCTGTGTCGAGGTAAAGATTTGTCATATGATGATAGACTGCGTCGTTTGAAATTGCCAACATTAAAATACAGAAGGATTCGTGGTGATATGATTGAGCTATATAAAATTATTACTGGCAAATATGACTCTAATTGTAGTTTACAGCTTTATTTACGTTCTGAGTTAGTGCATGCTTCGGTTACTAGAGGGAATTACTATAAATTGGTACCTCAGCATTGTAAATATGACCTACGAAAACATTATTTTACTAATAGAGTGGTTCCAGTTTGGAACAGTCTACCGAATAATGTGGTGATGGCTGACAATATTAATATATTTAAGAATCGTCTGGATAAGTTCTGGTCATCATATGATTTTGTTTATTTATTCAGAGCTTAACCACTTGATACTGGAAGTGTAAAATAATTTCAGTTAGAGTTTATTTGAGTTTTGTATATTAAATTTTTAGAAAGAGACGGAAATAGAGGCCTTTGGCCTGCTTCCGTTATACTCATTGGATTGGATTGGATCACTATGCTCCACCAATTGGGTGCAGCATGACGCATCGAGCCCGACCCAAACCCTAACCATGACCCTTACCCTAACACTGACCCTAAACCCTGACCGTGACTTATCCCTAACCCGTTTCTGATGGTTTTGACGGGACACAATAGTCAGTAACCTACTGCGCTATAGGCAGTTAAAGTGACTGGTAACCGTCTTAAACAAGAACTGAAGGCGAGTACTGAAGACATTTCTGATTCGTTAAGACTGTGGCGCTCTGTGACTTTTTGCTTAAGGGCGCTGTATATACACTCACTTACTTACTTACTTACTTACTTACTTACTTACTTAAGTATAGACGAATGGAGATCTCTCTGGCTGCTACATTTTTAAACAGAATTTGTTAAGAAATGCATAATTACTTTTGAAACAACAAAATAAGTAGCCGGTAACAATCTGTCAAAATAACCAGTGAATATTGCTACCTTCTGCTCAGAATTTTACCCGATGGCTTGTTGTGGTGCAGAATTTGAATGTGTCTGTCGGACTGCTGTGTTTGTAGAACTTTTCATCGTGCAGTAGACGGGATATTGCTAGAGTCTTGAAAACGTCAAGCAGTTGTTTTCGGGGTATTACAGCCAGTTGGTTTTTAATCATTTTACAGAACTTCTGGATATTTTTACATGACGAAAGCTTAACATTAGGGTTGCACAAACTAACGATTAATTGTGCAGTTAATGGTTATTGTACTTTCAGAATTTTTTATTCGATAAATTGTGATTATTCAATTAAGGTTCAGGTTAAGGGTGTGTATAACTGTTCATGGGAACCCATCTCAGAGCTACGGGGTGTCACTTACCATATGGGATTACACAGTGTTACCTGCCGTCTGATGCAGTGAACATGCCCACCTTATCCCCAGCCACACAGGCCGGTACCAGTACTTGATTGATCTACCCCAGATGGATAGAAGGCTGAGTTGACTTAGGTGGTTAGTTACATACCGAGATGGTTTCTCTCAGCAGAAAATCACCCGTCCAAGTAATAACTGGGCCTGTCATAGGCCAACTTCATTGATCGCGACCAACGCATTAACCACGCCACCACCCTAATAACACTAGTGCTAGTATAAGCCTTAAATACAGTGTTATGATGTTATAAGCTATTGTTTCCTGTTACCGACCCATATAACTTTGTGTCTAAAATGCACCGTTTTCGAGATATGACGACATATTGGTCGAAAATTGCCTAAAAAACCTACCCCACTCTCATTTGGCATGTTCCTTTGGGGTGAACCCTTGCGAATTTTTGGACGACTCATACCTTGCCAGAAACTAGAATCATGGGGCTATCAGTCGGTGTACAATTTCATGATCCTGCCTTCGATCTGCTAGGCACAATACCGGCGTGTGACAGACGGACAGACGGACCGACACGTCGCTGTCACAAAGACCCGCGCTAGCATAGCGTCACGCGGGTAATAATAATAATAATAAGGATGATAATGTTTATGGTGCTGTCATCACGGCAAGCCACTTGCAACATAAGTATAAGCCTTAAATATAGTGTTATGATGTAGATAGCCAACTAAAAGGACTTCTGTTTGCTATTAGAATCTTGTATAAAAAAGTGAGACAGGTCTCCGAGCTATATTTGTCATATTTCTAATTGGGGGGAGGGGGTCAGTGGTAAGAGAAGTCTCAGTTCTCTGATGAAAAAGTATGCTGTTACATTCACATAAAACATGGTACTATGCATCAACCAAATATAATTGACCGCCTACCGGCTGTTTTGGACGGTATGTGGGGATCAGCCATTTTGTGTGAGGGTCAAACATCCAATCCCCTGACAAATGGCATTGCCTAGGCCCCTAATTTGCTGGAGATGTGAATACCCACACCCCCATTTTCCACATCCTCACCAATCACCAACAGCTTCTCGTTCTCAACTTCTTTACTTGTCACACCCACATTGCTCCCACCCCTTGCCCCTGCCCCCCCTGGAAAATATGTTCGAGCTACACCACACTGGTTTGGAATGCATAGCTGTGGTTTTGTTTTGCAGTTTTATTCTTTTGGTAATTGCTTTGTTCCTGCCGTGTTCCGTGCACAGAAGTGTCGCACAGGAACTGCGGCAATTTCCGAGTCGACGAGGGTGAAGAGTGCGACGAAGTGCCGACGAACGTTAACATCAGCTGCTGCGACAGATTTACATGCAAGCTGAAAAATGGTAGCAGATGCAGGTGACCGTGGTCTGCCCGTTTCATGAATTCGTTTCATAATAATGATAATAATAATAACAAGAAAGGCCAGCTGTCGCTGACACACCCGCACGACGCTTGCAAAAAGTTTGCACGGTTTACGTAAGAGCAATGGGGTTGTAAGCTGTATAGCTAGCTTGCCTATCGATAGATTGCCTGCGGTTTCCTATTTCTTATTCCTATTACGCGCCCTGATTCTCTTCTGAGACTTTGGCGCTATATAAATCACTTACTTACTTACTTACTTATTAGCGTCCTATATAGTAACTGTGTCTGTAAAATGCGTCGCTTTGGAAATACACGCTTTTTAAAACTACCGTGTCCTTGAAACCCGGGTCAGGGGTCACTCAAGGTCATCAAAAGTGGCACCATTCGATAGCTTGCATATGGTTTCCTATTACTGTCCCATAGTAACTTTGTATCTAAAATGCACCGTTTTCGAGATATGACGACATATTGGTTGAAAATTGCTTTAAAAACCTACCCCACTCTCATTTGGCACGTTCCTTTGGGGTGAACCCTTGCGAATTTTTGGACGACTCTTACCTTGCCAGAAACTAGAATCATGGGGCTATCAGTCGGTGTACATTTCACGATCCTGCTTTCACTCTGCTAGGCACAATACTGGCGTGTGACAGACGGACAGACGGACGGACACGTCGCTGTCGCAAAGACGTGCGCTAGCATCGCGTCGCGCGGGTAATAATAATAATAATAAGGATGATAATGTTTATGGTGCTGTCATCACGGCAAGCCACTTACGAGAGTTCATCCGGTTCATATGATGAGTATGACAGCGCCAAGCTGCCGCCGACCCTCAGCCCCGGCCAAACTACCCAGGGCTGTAAGTCCACCTGTAGGCTGCCCCTAGGCTGCCTGTAGGCTACCCGAAGCCACACCCACCATCGCCATTTATTATTACTATTTAGCCCGAAAGCTGGTTCTCATTTTACCATCCCACGGAGGGTTGAAGGCTGAGTCGACGTAGGCGCTGCAGTAAGGGTGTGACTGAGTTGAGCTAGTCATTGCTGATATTATATCTGGCAGCTTTGTCCACATTAGTCTGTTAGTGTATTTGACTGTTCCGAGGCTGTTTAGCAGTTTAGATCATGCAGCTAGAAACTGTTTAGCAGTGTGGTACTGCAACAAGTGATGATGCATCTGTACGTTCCAGTGATCAGAAGTCTAGCTGCTGCAACCAATGTCAGATTGCCGATACGTCGAAGGTTTGCTACAATGGAAGTAATGACTGCAGAGAGACTACAACCTGCGAGTATCCTTTATTTTATACACTGCCACTACTAAAGGCCTGTCTACACTATCTAACTGCTGAATGCTTGCTGAGTAACTTAGTTTATTGGTAAGTGTAATTTTGTCGTTCTGTACAACACAAATGATAATGATGCCGATTATGATTATCAGTAGCATAGCCAGCCATGTTGGGTCATGGGATTTACATAGGTCCGAAGAGTTTTTTTGGGAGGGAGGGTAGGTGGACATGGAGGACGGACTCGGCAACAAACCTGCGTAGAAAAGCATTTGACAGCTGCAAACTGTACATATCTGGCTTCTGGAGGCGACCCCCACCACGGCCCCCATTTTCTGCGG
>Ga0209679_1000833_pt1 | contig 11974 bp, 6 predicted proteins | sample WorMetHEROISLAND_4_FD_187408 | JGI IMG/M metagenome (GOLD analysis project Ga0209679, IMG submission 187408) | Marine gutless worms symbiont microbial communities from Max Planck institute for Marine Microbiology, Germany - Olavius sp. 2 HERON... ...
AGTGGATCAGTGTAGGGGTGAGAGGTTATCGGTTGGATCTATTTACTAGTCCATAGAATCGGTCGTCACATACCCACCTACCCGTTACACGGTCGGCCAATAAAACTGCGCAAAAATTCAATGCACAGCACGCTGGAATGTGGTTGCTAGCGTACCGTAGCGTTCCCCCGCATCTTTTGGAAATCTGAGGTGAGGGAAAGCCTTTGACTAAAAATTAGAGGTGGGGGAACTGCGTTCCATTGCATCCTATGGCACTTTAACCATTGCTGCCCACAGGTGGTCATTCACCCCAGTATTAATCAGACTGACATAGAGCAACTGTGTTGTTTGAGACCAACCTGTCGTGTTACCACTAAGTCAAACCACTATGACAGAGATTTCTTGAAAACTCATGAAAACAATAGTCACTAGCTGATGCACAGATTATCATGAGTTATCATTTGATAACTGAAGCGTCATCATTTAGACAGTGTCAGGTGTCGTCAGTGGCCGCTGGTCAGTGGTCAATGCCTAGTGTGGCTGAGAAAACAAAGGCTCACTAATGGGTTGTTCCAACAAATCTATTGAGATGCAGATAAACATTGGTCAGACCCAGTGATTTCATGTCTTGGCCTTGCTAATATCACTTAGTTCTTCACTGACGTCACATCATTAGGAAATGCTGCACCAGGGGACTTCATCTTTCTTTAGTGTTTTAGTCTCGGTCATCTCTGTAATTTAGCTGCAAGATCCCACAGCTTAGTTTATAGACAGACACAACTGAGTCCACACACAACACAACGTTTCTGACGTTGTAGCCAATGAACTTAACACAGACGCATCACGGTTAGTATTCAAAGTAACAGCAAATGTTCAGCATGGAAACAAGCTTACCCTGCAGTCCCACAGATGCCTATCGTCGGTGTTCATTTGTGTCTATCGGGAAGCAGTAAGTTCCCCAATGAACACCGAATTTGAGCTTATCTTTCCATCTCAACGGGTTCAGTCGACCTCGAGGAAATTTTGCAGGATAAACGCAGGGTCTAAAATCGCCAGCTTTAAGATACAAATCCTAATCTTTCCTGGTTCATCGGTGTTCATCAGTGTCTATTGAGGAACAAAATGCTGGTCAAGATTTTGGTCAACGATAAACGCCGATTTGGCTTTCCCGATAAACTAGGACTGGGACAGACTAGGACAAACACCGATGAACACTGATAAATGATGATTTCAAATCGGGACACTCTGCAAAATCGGCAAAAAAATTTCGACATGCAGGAATTTTCTCCCCGATAGATTTTGGTTGCCGATTTGCTTCCAAGATGAACTGGGATACACTAGGATGGTCAGGATGAACTGGGATTTTGTGGCGATTTTGAAATTTTCACAATCGGGAACAAATTGGCATCTGTGGGACTGCGGGGTTAGACCTACCAGGAACAGCTGCTATCATGTTGGTCTTTGCTGACGACTGGAGACTACTGGCACGTGGTACAGCTGTGGATGCTGGTGAAGATGTGTCTCTACGTGAAGATGACTCTGATAATGCGAGGAGATTGTGAACATATTCGTCTTCGTCTCGGTTGTACACACGTGCACAGAGAACCAGCTGCATGTCATCGCCGCTACGGAACTCCACCTCACACGTACGGAGGTACTGCTGCAGCAAGTTGTTGGCGATGCTACCGTGCTCGTCAGGAAGCAGGAAGTGGATACGCAGCGGTTCGAGATCAGCTGTAACCAGCGGTACAGCGTCTAACGTTGGTGAATCTTCAGTACTGAGACTGCTTCTTGCACGGCCAAGCAGCGGCTGGAAATGATCAACAATGAATGCAATGACAACTGGCATAGAATAGCAAACCTTTGGACTGAACAGCAGTGGCAGGTATATTCCAATAAAATTATTCTGCTCAATTGAATCGCCATCACGTCCATATGTAAACGGCTCTCCGAGCACGATGATAGGCCGCCGCAGTACATTGGCAAGTGTAAACACGTGGATCTCTTCGAGATATTCATAGGACAGAAGGTTGACGTGTGCATTCTTCTGCAGCTGGTTTGCAGCTGCTTTCACCACCTTCTCCCACTCACGATCCCATTCCTGCCAAACACAGCAACAAAACATAAACATATGTCATCACAATTACAATTACAATTACAATTACAATTTTAATGAGGATATTTAGTGCCCCCTATACACAAAACCAGACCGGGAGGCATTACAACAGTCATAGAATGTGCGTAGGCTAAAAACTAGGTTAAAAACTGTAACAGCACTGTTAGGAAGGAAAGAAATGCAACTGGAAGTAGTGAGTTTTTAGTAATCGTCTGAACTGTCTGACAGTATCTGCTGACCGAACCGACTGCAGGAGACGGTTCCACACTTCCGGTCCTGCTATTGAAAAGGCTCGACTGCCGAACTTTGTTCTGCAACGAGGAACGATGACGTCGCATCTGGCGGCAGATCGTAGTTGCTGTCGACCGGGGTTACTGGCACAATGCTCCGTGTCATTTAAAAATGTTTGCACTTAGTGAAATAACCTTCAACAGTGTTATTCAACTAATCACATGTGACTTTCCATTTGTTTTTTATCTTGTACTGGTACCAGTAACGAGATATTAGCAATTATTCATGAATTTGGATCTTACATGACCTCAAATTACGTTAATGCATAGTTTGACTCCAGTATAACAGTAGTTCACGCATGATTCCAATGTTGTAAGTAGTACTGTCTGTGATATATGCCATATTTTTGAGATATTGGCCCTACAGAGTTTTTTGGTGGTTGAAATGACCTTTAAAGGTCACTCAAGGTCAGAGACAATTCAAGGTCACTGGCAATTACCCGTGTCATATAATACTTCCTATTATCCTACAGTAGCAAATATGTGCATTTTGTATCATTTCCAACATACACGGATGACTGCTGCTGCTGCTGCTGCTATTACTTTTGATTTTTTGTTTTTCACTGCTAAAATGTCACTCTTTTATTTCGGCAACATCTTCGTCAAATTTCATCCAAATTTCACAACTCTTTGAAAGAATCATACTTGACGAGTACTACTTACAAGTTTTGTCTTAGCTGATGTCCGGAAGTTGGAACCAGCTTAAAGTTAGGCTTAATGCTATGGTGGCAGATGACACATCAATGTAATAATGTGCCATGGCTCACTATGCTTGCAAGATGGCAGCAATGTTGACTCGTGAAACATCAGAATTAAAATTGGTTCAGACCTATAGCCACCTAACAGGACGAAATTTCAAACATCTGCTGTGACTGCACTGTTGTACAATTTCACTTACTTGCATGAATCAAATCTAAAATTATATTTTTTTCATTTACTATTGCTACTATAGCTGTACACATGACCAAAGTTGTGACCGAGATTTTACAAGGTAGTGCAGTTACATAAACCACATAAGAATTAGTTACACATCCTTTGTAGCAACTTTCTTTTAGTATATTTCTGCCAAAAATGATGGAAATCAGTTGACATTCATGCACCCTGATTCTCTTTGAGACTGTGGCGCTATATAAATCATTTACTTACTTACTTACTTACTTACTTAAGCGAAGACAAAGTGGGCCCTTTTGGGACACAGAGTAAAAGGTTTCAAGAGAGAACCAGTAACTGGTGGTAAGTGTATTTACTGCAATGCAGATTTGAAAGAAAATCACAAATGACCACAAAGCTAGAGAAGTAAATTGACCTCTTCTGTGTAATGAAGTCCTCCGTCGGGTATGTTTGAGTTCTGCCACTGACGTTCGTGCTGCCATCGATGTCTCAGTGACGTAGATATTGGGTGGTCGGCCAGGTTTTTGTACACAGTTTGTCTTAGTAACATAGCATAGTGTTGCCGAGAACAGAGGTACAATGAGACTGCATTCATCAAGCAGTTCCCATCACCTGACATAACACACAACTCAAATCCTGAATTTGTACAATTTTCCATCTCATCTTCATTTATATGTTGCTGTGCTACAAAATGAACAAAATGATACTATAAATATCAATACTATCATTGTAAGTTAGCTACCAAAGACACAATATTCAGAGTAAAAAAATCTCAAATATAACAAAAGTAGTTTTCAGTTCATCATCAGTACTGTGAATTTTTTGGATGAAAAGCTTTTGAAAAAAATTAAATTTTATAACACAGGGCTGTAGATTTGGACTGTTGAAGGCCATGACTCTACTGAAACAAGAAAATGTCGGTGACGAGTGCTGACATGATTATTTAAACTTGTCCACATCAGACACAGCTGTGGCAGAGACATGGGCCATGTGGTATTTCATTTTCCATCAATCATTATGCAACTGTATACTTCCATAATCTGACAATCATTACAACTGCTGCTGCTGCTGTAGCTGGTTCAAGATTCACAACACACACTAGACCTGAGAGTCACTTGGGTTTGCATTCACAACTTGACTTGGCACCAAAACGACTTGAAAGTCGACTAAGTCACCACCTCATGACTCGACTTGAAGTTTTCGTGACTTAAGTCGACAACTTGCAACGTCACCATGATCATAGTATAGGCCTATTCACGATTGCTATTCAGCCTAACTTAGTTTGCAATGTTTTGTGATGATGTGAAAGTACCTGGCTGTAGACCATGTTGTCACTGTGTGTAGGCTATAGGCCCTACTGCCTACCTGTAAGTTATCGCATAATTTCACTGCTGTTTTGATGTGAACTGTGAATTAACTAGTTTAACCAGTACATAACTACGTGATGCATGCTGTCTATTGCAAGTTCAGACTGCATTTCTGACTATAAGTGGTGACTTTTATCCTAAAATCTCGGCGGCGACTTGGAACTGAAACGACTTGACTTGACATGGAGCGGCTAAGTCGACTAAGTCGACTTAACGGCGGCGACTCTCAGGCCTAACACACACGTTACATGACATAAACAACACATGAACAAAAATAACTAAGACAAGAAGCTCAGCTGCAGCTTAGAAACCGTGTGCCAGATGTGCATTGCTTTGTAGCTCGGTTACTTTCTATTGCCACAGTTACTGAAACATACGTCTGTCACGTTCGAAACCTAAGAATGGGCTGATTTATTACACACAGACAGAAACCAATCAGCAATGTGCAGCACATGCATTAATGCACGATCACAATGTCATTTGAAGCCTCCTTTCCAGTGAACCCCCCGCCTCTGAAATGACCTATACTGTGTCGGGTGGGGCGTTAAACTCTGCTCACTCACCCAGTGAACCACCTACTAAACATTTACATTACTGACAGCATGACTCTATCTTTATTAGTTTGAATGCAGTTGTCTTCGAAAGCCACAATCTCCCAAGCTCAAAGTACTGGCATAAAACGTAATTTGATGTAAAATGGCCATTCAAGGTCACTCGAGGTCATCTGTTGTGGGATCAGTGGAAAGCCGATGAGGAACTCCATATTGCTATATAATAATGTTTGCCTTACATGCATACATATACACATACACAAATTTATAACGCACAACACAGTCAAGCATAGCTCAAATCAGAGGCCTTATCTCTAAAGGTTCAGAAGACAGAGCCAGCAAAGGTTCTGAAAATCACTATTTCCGTCGTTTGACGCCCCATATCCAGGGAACGCCCATGAATATCTGCATAAACCTTACATTGCTAGACACTAGAGCCCGTAAGCTACATTTCTGCTGCAGAGAGTATGGATATATCTTCATTCAAATTTTTGTGGTGGGCTCCAGAAGACATGTTATTTTGAAAAGGAGTGCGCAATGGCCGTTAAAGGTTATCCAAACTCGCTGACTTTAGCATCAATCGAAACGGCGTATGTGACTTCCTGTTAATGATCAATAGCAACCTTGGTTCTCCTATCTTGCACTGCACCATTTCTGAGATACGGTGAGTTATTGGCCGAAAATAGTGAATTTTCTCCATCCCATTCTCATTTAATGCCCTCACTCAGGGTGAACTCTTTCGAATTTCTGGATAAGTCTTACACGTTACACCACCAAGACTAGTCCTGGGACTATCCGTCGGTGAAGATAATGTGATCCTAGCTTGTGTCGTTTTGACACAGTGCCAGCATGTGACAGACAGATAAAAGAATGGACATGACGAAGAATGCAAGTACAGGACTCTGCATAGCAAGTTATGCTGAAACCCTGTAGAAACCAAGTGAATACCAGCAGTGAAAACTGGATATAAAGGACCAAGCGAAGGACACCAGTTGATGACACGTCTTACAGACAAGTAATACAGCGAGTTGTATTGAAGCCACCCAGACTTTGAAAATGAATTCCAGTGCACACTGTCACGTGGCAATGGTGCTGATGTCCAAGCAACTGAAGGATGAATACAAATTATAGGTGCCATGCAATGTTGATGAGCATGTTCACAGTGATGATCACAGCCATAATGCGAGGATGTGGATACTGAATCATCATAATCATCATAATACATTGTCACGAGAGTTTCTTTATCCTGCAAGTGACAAAAACAAGAGATATGCATCATTCCATGTTTCAGATGTTTATTAAACTGAAATACGCAAAATTCCACAAATCCATTGAAACAATCAAAACTAGAGGCAAGGTAAGCATCGGCTGCTGGCATAACTGCCTACACTGCAGAGAACTGTCTGAAGAGTTTCATTGATGTCATTTACTATATGCTAGAATACTGTATGTGTACAAAATTACTTGTCAATGACAAATCCGCACAGTAAACAGTTAACCAGTATTCATACTGAGTACAATACATAACTACAATGTAAGCAGCCTGACATTAGTATGTCTTCAAGCTTACAATGTGTGACAAGTTGTCATACCTACGAGTAAAGCAAGTCTACCTTGTATCAACTCTACCTTATGTGATGCCGTACATACGAAAAGTCACACCTTTACATTGGTTAGCCATCAAATAATGTCATAAATGGTTACTTGACAAAAATTAAAACTGACACGACAAGACAACATAGAATGTGGGCTCAAGCCAAACCAACCTTTATGTCCCTCAAACAAAACTAAATAAAGATAATCAAAATAAATAACTAACTAAAACTATGGCTCCTGGAACAATCTAAGTCAACTTTCCACCTGTATTTAATATTTTGATTTCCCCAAAATTTATCAAGGTCACAAAGGCTTACAGAAGTCACTAGAACTACATAAATTAGTACACATGGTATGAGTCATTCTGGGATACACTGATATTGGCTACGAGTTGACAAGGTACAACTTGACTATTCTGAGAGGCTGACAGTGTAAAGGATGGCCAAAAAACTGCCAGCACTTTGTGCAGTTACCAGTATCTGTTATACAACAAGCAAGGCTCCTTCATCACTCGGGTTTCAGCACAGCTTCGGCAGCAGCCAGAGACTGAAATAAAGACAATTTGGTGGCGATCTAGATCCTTATCCGGCTCAAGGATGGGCATCAACTCCCACCATACTCTACCTATATGCAAATTTTCAACTAGATCTATTGCACTTCCTGAGAATGGCCATTCTCAGGAAGTTTGACGAAGGCAGTGTTACAATTTGACACCGCAAAGCCTAAGCTGTGCTGAGAAATAAAGAGTAAAGATGGGCATTTGCTATAATGAGTCAAAAGTGTGGTCAGCAGTGCTTTTACAATCTTGGAAGTGGTAGATGACTGGCATGAGCTAACAATACCAAAGCACATTATGCAGCCACACACCTGGCCGTGCTCCATAGACAACTGGACATGAGATGCGGCTAGCACACATACCCAATCAGTCACGTTAGGCCTTCACTCCACAGCCCACACAAGCTAAGATCCTACTTATTTTCAGTCCCTCTGTGGGTAGGAGGCTGAGTGAGCCCGGGCACATTGACCTACCTCTTTACTTTCTGTCATGGCATCGGAACACATTTGCACTCTAAACTTACACACCAAAAACACATTTGTCATACATTATTTTGATCTTTCATCGAACCATCGAACTCACTGAATAACAACGACATAAAGAAACGTAAGACGGAAATGTATCGAAATGATCACGAAACTGAAACTACAGCAATAAAAATCGACAATTTTTACATTTCATTCCTTAAACTTAATATTTATCCAATATCACCTCCAATTCGGTGCAATGTAATTCGATAATACGAAATAAAACGACTATTATTCTTCAAAGATTTCGTTTACTGCGAAAACACACTACCATCGTTTGAGAATTACCTTGAAAAACCCACGATGGGGAAACCCAGATATCGCACATTGTAGTACGTTATTTTACGGGCTTAGGCAAGCTTTTCTACTTGGCCAGAGAGTTGAGTCAGCCTGTGCCGGTGGCGGATTACAGAGGGGCATGATGCCAATGCCATGATTGATGAGAATATATCCTCCCCATACGTGACGTTGCTCAGGCATTTAAGGTGATTTTTTTATCACACTTAGTTCAGATTCGACAATGGTAATTGCATGATAGCGTCACTTTAATGTGTCAACGAAGTGTCATTCTTTTGTAAGCAGATTTGCATAAAGAAATTCCAAAATTTTCGTGAAAAAGAAACTCCCGGAAAACCCATGCAGTGACGATTCCTTTGGGCATTACGTATGCAGTGACAACACCATAAAGCGCTCTCGAAAAGTGCGTATACCGGTATATGACTTCAGTTAAAGCGTATATATACATGTTCAAAATCTCTGGAAAGGCATGCACTCTACTGTTGATTGGTCAACTTTTAACTCTTTGACTAACCACAATTACATAGGAATTCTTCATCACTATTTTCATCAACATTTTTAACGTTTTTTGCTACAGAAAGTCGTCCGTCCGTCCGTATGTCCGTCTGTCCGTACCATCCGTCCGTCCGCCGTCCGTGAGTGTACAGGTTGGAGTTGGACTATTTCGAAAGTAATTGCACGAATAATTAGCTTAGGGTCTTCACTCCTCGGAACCACAATATCAGCAATCTAGTCCAAGGGTAACATCCCCAAAATTCAGGTGGAATAAGGGTGGGGTCCCTGTTCTTAGCAGAAAACCTGTAATATCTCTGAAACGGGGCAGCCGCAATAGGAAGTTACATACGCGCTTTCGATTGGTACCAAAATCAGTTACCTTGGATGACCTTGAACGGCCATTGCACAGTCCATATTGCACAAAACATGCGTCTTTCGGCGCCCACCACGACAATTTGAATGAAGGGACACATACAATCGTCCGCGAACTGAGCGAAGTTGGACCCTAATAGCTATAGGCTAGTTTTAATTCTTGCAGTATACGTTTTATGTGGATATTCGCGGGGTTATGGACAGGAGGGGTAAAACGATAGCTTGGTAATCGAAAACGTCGATTTTCAATGCTTTCGGACGCTACATCTTCGGGAGCTTAGGATTCGGCTCAGATTCGGCTGGCCAATCGCTGACATTGTACGCTTTTCAAATTCATTTACTTACTTACTTACTTATATACTAAATTAAATGAGGTCAATATGGTGTTATTTAGTCCATTCTCGCCTTACACTGACGGCAAAATAAAATACGTGACCTTGAATGACCTTGAATGGCCATTTTGCGGTAAATTCTGTTTTGCGCCGGTATGTTTGGAGCTCTGAAGCCTGGCTTTCGAAGCTTGGCTACTCTTAAAGCATGTTGTCGGCGACAAACCGAAAAGAACAGCCGCGGCATCTCGCGCTTTTCTTGCGACAGCACGGCTTTCTTGTCTTAGATTACTATACAGTGGTATTGCTATCGTATGTTGTCTGTCTGTCCGTCTGTCTGTGACGTTAGTGATTTGTGGTCATTACGTTGGGCTACTTCTAAAATAACTGCAGGGATAATTAGCCATCTTCCTCATAGCCCCAACATATGGGAGATCTGATCCAAGGAGAACATCTCCAAATTAGGGATGCGCCTATCGTTTAATTTGTTAAACGTTTAAACGAAACTAGTAAACGTTTAGTAAACGTTTAAACGCAATATGACGGCTTCCGGTCCCAAGTTCAACCGTCACCGCCAGACGGCGGAGCAGGCTTGTTAACGATACTTGCAAAAAGTATTGCCAATAACGATAACAATACTATGCGCTGGAAGTATTGCCGATACCAATACCGATACTTTTGCAAAAAGTATTGGCGATACTTTTACACCAATACTTTTACCGACACAATTAATGTTGTTAACTTGTTACTAGCCATTATAAGTAACTTCACAGTCTTTAAAAGCAGCGTTTGTGAAGAGACCATTACCCCTTTGTGAAACACGACAGAAGAAGCAACGATTACACACGTAGGCCTAATATAATTAAACTCAATGAATCAAACGTTCAAACTGCATATGCGCTCTGCGTGTTTGAAACTTGAAGCCACACCATGCAAGCACATGCACGGGCAGCGAATTGTCAGAGAAAATTGGTATCGCGATATTTACGGCTCAAAAATATCGCCGATACCTTATCGATAACTCGTTTCACAAGTATTGCCGATAACTCCATCGATATTAAAAAATATCGGCGATAAAGTATCGACAATACTCGATACTTCGATATTAAGTTAACAAGCCTGCGGCGGAGACATTACCCACATTAACTTCTGATTATACCACGGCATGAATTAGGCAGTAACAACTACAGCAGGTCGGATAAGGCAATTTGCGCTTAAACAGTCTTGGGTAAAAATACTATTACTATATGTCAAATGTCAAACGTGAATTTGTATAGCGCATTCACGTAAAAAACCTCTAATGCGCTGACATGATGAATGTGGAAAAACTAATATTGGACACATTTTTGTTATCGCCGCCATGTTCGTTTAAACTATCGTTTAATTTGCTAAACGTTTAAAAGGTAGTTATCGTTTAAACGTTTAAACGCACGCATCCCTACTCCAAATTTAGCGGGGCGGGGAACTAGGGCTCGGAAGCGATGATGGCTGCTTTTAGCACAGAACCTGCAATATTTCTAAAACGGGGTAACTTGGGCAATAGTGATCAATAGCAGTCTTATACCGTATCGATTATCGTCACATCGTGGTATTTGGTTAATATCCTATCAACATCGTATCAAAATTAAAATTGTGATATCGACTCATGCCTAATGTTGATGTGCTACAGAGATGTGCGGATCCTCTAATTTTGAATCCGCGTCCGTCCGTGGATTCTGAAATTTCTGATTTAAGATCCGCATCCGCAACCGCATACGCAACAGTATGTCTGCGTGAATTGGCAGGCCAGCAGTCTCCATAGGCCTACCTACCTACAGTTGCATATAATGTGTTTAAAGTTTAAACACAAATTGAAAAATACTTCATAAGTGAAAATGAAAACCTAAATTTTGAGTTACGAATGGTAGAATACGGTAGGCCTACTGTATTTGACATTTCGAATTAGAATGACACTTAACGGCTGAAACAAAACAAAATTAAAATTACCGTATTTATAGTTCTCAAAAATACTTATATATAAAAATTACCTATCAAGTATTAGGTTCCGCGTCCGTCTGCGTACGCAATTTTTCGTCTATGAAAGATCCGCAGTCCGTCCGCGACTCCGCGGATCTGAAATATTCTGCGGATCCCGGGCCGCAAGCGGACCCGTCCCGTTCGCACTGCTGAATGGACGTTTGGCCGCTTTGGCGTTTTGTAACTTACGAGGGCGGTCAAAAAGTTTTGAGCCTAACCCATTTAAAAGAAAGGTAGACAAATGAGCATATCTTTATTTTTCAGCATACTCACCGCCTTTGTCAGTGCATAGTTTGTAATGATCTCGGGGTTTTCCTTAGCAGTAAAATAAAATACTTCTGACTGCCCATTCAACCGCTTTTCAGGCGCATACTTGAATTCATCAGCGGTCAAAAAAATCTGTCCACGGAGATTTTTGGGCCCGAAGACTTCCCTAACAGCCACGACAGTTGTTCTTCTTCTTGAACAACTGTCATGGCTGTTAGGGACGCCTTCGGGTCCAAAAAATCTCCGTGGACAGATTTTTTACCGCGCGATGCACGTAGTGCTAGCGCGGTATTGCTATCGTAAGTCGTCCGTCCGTCCGTCCGTC
>Ga0209679_1000834_pt1 | contig 11969 bp, 12 predicted proteins | sample WorMetHEROISLAND_4_FD_187408 | JGI IMG/M metagenome (GOLD analysis project Ga0209679, IMG submission 187408) | Marine gutless worms symbiont microbial communities from Max Planck institute for Marine Microbiology, Germany - Olavius sp. 2 HERON... ...
TCGTCGCAAATACAATGATAGCTAGCCGGGACAGTTTTAGAAAAATCTTCTCCGGCCTAGCTAAAAGGGTAATATATCTCACATCGCAATGAATCGTTAGCCTTGGCTAGTCAGGTATATAGGTCCCTAAATTATGGATTCCAGGATCAGTTAGGAATCCGAATGGAGCTAAGCGGATTCAGTTTTTCAGCCAATCTAAAGGGGGAATGTCTGAGAGAAGATGAAAGCCTTATCATCAGAAAATATGCCAGGCAAACTGAAGTGGACTTTGCGCTTTTCGGGGCCGTTACCCAGTATCAGGGTCCTAACTTTGATGATGTGGAAGAGAAGGAAGAAAGCGAAAACATGAAAGTGGCATTGATGAATCTTGTTTCTATTTTAAAAGATATTGAATCAACGTTCACTGGCAGGTTAAGCAATCAACCACTATGGACTGAAAGTCCATAGTCTGGAGGACTAACGTCCATAGTTTCAACTATGATGCGCTTCGCGCACTAAAGTTATTGAAGCAATGAAATTATTATTGACCCAATAGTTTTATACACTGAGCTATGATGTTGTTGGCTCGTTCCCAGGCTCCAAAGACTGTGAAAATATTACTGAATTTTCAGAGCGGGTTTTGTGTCCTCACAATGGCTTGAGGTTGCACACCCCGCGGCCCCTTTGACATCGTGGTATCTGGCTTTGCCGTCCACTACCAACCTGACGAGCGGAAACGCGGGCTCTATTCCGAGATCTTAGATTTGCTCACGCCCGGTGGACTCTTTCTAAACCTGGAGCATGTCGCCTCCGCGACGGAAACCGGAGAGGAATTGTACGACGACTTTTTCATTGACCATCTGTATGAATTCCATAGCAAATCCGACCCCACGGCAAACAGAAACGCAACCGCCGACGCCTATTACAAGCGGCCCGACAAGGAGGAGAACATCTTGGCGTCGGTCGAAGATCAATGCAACTGGTTGAGGCAGATCGATTTTATTGATGTCGATTGTTTCTTCAAGGTCTTCAAGCTTGCACTGTTTGGAGGAAGGAGGCCCGCATAGGTTAGCGTGAGGTCGGAACCTCAACGCGAACGATATGGTTTCAGGAACAGGGATTGGGATCCTAACCGTTCCCGAGTCCCTTCAGCGCCGCGAGAATGGCGGCAGGTTCCATACGCTTCCGGTAGTCTACATCGGCGAAGGTGGCCCGTACCACACCGTCCCGATCGATCACGAAGGTGGCCGGCACGGGCAGCACATAGCGGCCCGCGCCGTTGTAGTCGGCGAGATCCAGAAAGAAGCGCCGCTGGTACAGGTCGCTCAAGTTCGGGGGCACCTCGAAATAGAGCCGGTATTGCTTCATCACTCGGTCGTCGAGGTCGCTCAGGATTTCGAATACCGATTACCTGCGGGGCGAACGGTAAATCCGGTATGCCGACCGGGGTTCAGGGCAGCTGACCAGTAGCCTCATCGCTATGTCCGTCTGCGAGCTTGGCATAGCCCTCGGCCACATAGTCCAGGTACTCGATCTCTTGATCCTTCAGGGACCGGAGGCGTTTGACCGGCGTCCCCACCCACAGGTGGCCGCCCTCGAGCTTTTTGCCGGGCGGCACCAGTGAGCCGGCACCTACCATGGTGCGGGGTTCGAGCACCGCCCGGTCCAGCACCCGCGCGCCGATTCCGATCAGGCAATGGTCCCTAATCTCGCAGCCATGCAGTACCGCCTGATGACCCACGGTTACCCGGTCGTGGATGATGACGGGTGCCCCCCCGAGCAGGAAGCGGCTATCGTGAGACACATGCAGGATGGTGCCGTCCTGGATATTGGTATAAGCCCCGATCTCGATGCGATGGACATCGCCGCGGATAACACACAGGGGCCAAATCGACGAGCGGGGACCGACCTTCACATCGCCGATGACGATAGCCGAGGCATCGATCCAGGCGTCAGCGGCGATTTGGGGATATTTTCCTCGAAAGGAACGGACATTGGACATGGGTGCTCCTCGGTGTAAGGCATCGGGACCCATAATGCTATCACCGATCGGGGTTGCCTCAGGGCAAGTGCGTGTAAATCAGCACCAGCGACCAGTCGCTGGTAGCTCAGGGTGAGCGCGTATAACTCTTCCTGGAAACATGATGTTGCCGGATTGGTTTTCCCGACGCTGGAAGGCTCGTAGGCGCGGGCTTGCCCGCACTTTCCTGAGGTTCGAGCGGCCGGCTTGGTTGCCTTCCAACCCAGCGCCGGCAAGCCGGCGCCTACCGGTCATGGCCAACCACCGCCGGTGCGGCTGACGACCGCAAGCTGGCAGGACCGCAAGCTGGCAGCAACCTCAATCGACAACAAATTTATACGCGCTCGCCCTGGCTGGTAGCTAGGTCATGTTGACATTTAGTAGGATGGGCAAAGCAAGCGCCCGGCAAGCTGGGCTCAAGTTAGTGGTGATTTTAAAGTTAAAGCCCTTGGCGCAGAGTTTGAAGGGCCAGGTGCGCCAATTACGATGAGGGTTATATACTTTTAGTGCTAGCGTCCGCTGTGGCTATTTTATTTCCAGAAGTAGCTAAAGTAGAAGATCTTCCGCCAACACTGGGAAAATACTGTGTAGAGGCAGCTAACAATTGAATCAAGGGCGACCCGTGAATGTGCTAGTACTCATTTACGGTCGGCTTATTCTTCTCGATGGGCATGCCGCGCCTTGTTTGTCTCCCGACCAGCGGTCGCGGTTCGGAAAGCCCGGAGCAATGACCAGCGCTCGGGACCATCTGGGTGGACAGGTTTCGCTTTGCCCATTCTACGGGCTAAGAGACTATCTAAGAACTAACCTATTGATCTTAATCCGGTAGGCTGGGTCGAGGGACGAGACTCAGCAAACCAGGTTGGCCCCTAAACGCTGGGTTTCGTTCCTCAACCCAGCCTACGCCTCGGGTCCTTGTTTCAGATAGCCTCTGAATGTCAACAGGTCCCAAGGCATCGGCAGACCTATGCAGCTGATAACAAACCCGACGATGGCCCGGTGGTTGTGGCTCTCCGTGCTGGTCGTGATGCTCGACCAGGCAACCAAGTGGCTGGCCGCGACTATGCTCGATCCTTATCACCCCCTGCCTCTGGTGCCGCTGCTCAACCTGACCTTGATGTATAACGAGGGGGCCGCTTTCAGCTTCCTGGCCGGCGCCGGAGGTTGGCAACGCTGGTTCTTTGCCTGCTTTGCTATCGTCATGTCGGTGGTGCTGGTTATCTGGCTGCTACGGCTCGGGCCGCGCGAACACCTCATGGCCGCCGCCCTCTCTCTGGTTGTCGGTGGGGCGGTGGGAAACCTGGTCGACCGCGTGCTCACGGGCCGCGTGGTGGATTTCATCGACCTCTATGTGGGCGACCGGCACTGGCCGGCGTTCAATGTGGCCGATAGTGCCATCACCCTGGGCGTGGTTCTGTTGCTGCTCGGCAATCTTCGCGAAGGGCGGAGGGGGCAGGACAATAATATCACCTGACCCGTCCTCTATATTAGGCTGCAGAACCACGAACCAACCACTATGGACTGAACGTCCATAGTCTGGAGGACTAACGTCCTCATCCGTGGACAAGCCACGGACTGAAAGTGAAGGGACTTAACGTCCATAGTTTCAACTATGATGCGCTTCGCGCACTAAAGTTATTGAAGCAATGAACACGAATCGGCGCCGGTTTCCGCGCTTCGTGACGCCCAGGAGCACACCCTACAGATTCGCTCACGAATACTTTCACAGGCTCTCTAGCGTGGGAGCCGGAGAGACTGATTGGTGGAGATACTTCAAAGTCTAAGAGGCTGTCTAAAAACTAAGCCGTTGATTTTCATAGAACCGTATCCGTAGGGTGGGCTGTGCCCACCGGTCAGGCATAGTATTTGGTGGGCACAGCCCATCCTACAGGTTAGTTAGTTCTTATACAGCATTTAATCCCCGGCGGCCGGTTTGCTTACCCCCGAGCCGACGTGTGCTTTAGCTGCTTTGCATGACCAAGATCCACTGAGATGGTGCGGCGCTACTACGACAAGACAGAAGATGCCGAGGCCGGGAATTCCTTCCGAGGCCACCAGGGCTTCCTAGGCGATGCCCGCATCCGGCGCACTGGCGGAGCAGACGTGCCGATCCGTGATCTGCCGCCGTTCCTGCGCACCCTTCTGGTCATAGACGGCACCGTCACCAAGACCCTCGAGGCCTATTTCTGGGAGCCGGTAGAGGTCGCGACCCTAAGGCAAGAGTTCGTCCACGCCGAACGTCCCATCGCGTGGATAGAGATCGACCCTGGCGACCGGGTGTTGACCCGCCATGCGCGCCTCAGCGGTGTGGAAAGCAAACGTGCCTATGCCACGGCCTTCTCGGTCATACGCACCCAGCTGATGCCGGAGGCCTTCAAGCTGCAGCTGATCGACCGCCGGATCGGCATCGGTGTGTTGATTCGCGACAGCGGCCTGGAGAGCTACCGCGAGGTGTTGGAGATCGGTATCGAGCCGGCGAGCGAGAGCGGCGACCCAAGTGCCCCCGAGAAATCGGATCTTGTCTTCCGCACCTATCGCATCGTCATCGACGGCGAGCCGGTGATCCTGATTACGGAGCACTTTCCTTTGGATCTATACAAATGATTAGCGATCCTGAATCACTCGGCGCGGTTTGGGGGATTTGACGTGTTGCGTTTCGACGCACAACAGCTCGTTGATCTATGGCCAAGTCCGTGCCCGCGTCTCAACGCAACCTACACCCACATTACGCTCCGCGCGGACCTCGCTTTGGATGTAGGTTGCGTTAGCTGCGCGTGGAAGCGCTGGGGGGCAAACAATCCTGGATGATTTGGCGCGGTTTGGGGGATCGGACGCGTTGCGTTCGACGCACCAAGGTTCGTTGATCTACTATGGCACCAGTACCGGCATCTCAACGCAACCTACACCCACATTACACCCGCGTGAGAGATCCCCATCCATGCGCTTGCTCGGTTCAAGGGTCCGGTACAAAATTCCAGCAGGTCCGAACATGCGTTGTGGGACACACTATCTCCTGGTCGCGGTCATCTCCATATTGGGTATGGGACAAATGATCGCCGCCTGCGGTCAAAAGGGGGATCTCTACCTCCCGAAACCGGAACCCGCGCAGCAGACGACGGCGGGCACCAAGACCAAGACGGCACGGCAGGCCAAAGCCGATGCCAAGGCAGCGGTGAAGGCAGGACCTACGACGACTTCCGAGGTCGGACAGTCGGGATCAGGGCCTACGCGACAGACGACCGCCGGTGCCGAGGTCGACGCGGTGCAGCAAGTTGCAACCGAAGACGAGTTGGCGGTGAAACCAGGACCCGCGGCGGCCTCCGGGATCGGACCGCCGAGGCAGGAATAGAGCGATGGACCACTTTCAGTACCGCGGTACCGAGTTATACGCCGAAGATCTGCCTCTCGCCGCCATCGCGGAGCGCTTCGGTACCCCCTGCTATGTCTATTCCCGCGCCACCTTCGAGCGTCACTGGCGTGCCTTCGACGATGCATTCGGAAATCGGCCGCACCTGATCTGCTTCGCCGTCAAGGCTAACCCCAACCTCGCGGTATTGAACATCCTGGCACGCTTGGGCTCGGGTTTCGACATCGTCTCCGTGGGTGAGCTCACCCGGGTGCTGGCCGCCGGCGGAGATGTCTCAAAGGTGATCTTCTCCGGTGTCGGTAAGCGCAGTAACGAGATCCGCCGCGCCCTGGAGCTGAACATCCGCTGCTTCAACATCGAGTCGGAGCAGGAGCTGGAACGTATCGATGCCATCGCCGGGGAGCTGGGCACCCAGGCCCCCGTTGCCGTGCGGGTCAACCCGGACGTGGACGCCCGCACCCATCCCTACATCGCCACAGGGCTCAAGGAGAACAAGTTCGGCATCGATATCCACGCGGCGGAGGCCGTCTACCGGCGGGCAGCGGCATTATCCAATCTGCTGGTGACCGGCATTGACTGCCACATCGGTTCCCAGCTGACCGAGCTCGCCCCCTTCGTCGCTGCCCTGGAACGGGTCCTAGCGTTGGCGGACCGGCTGGAACAAGCCGGCATCCCCATTGCCCATCTGGATCTGGGCGGGGGGCTCGGCATCCGCTACACCGATGAGCAACCGCCGGAACCGGATGCCTACGCCCGGGCCCTCGAGCCTCTCCTCGCAGGGTGCCGCTACACGCTCGTCCTGGAGCCAGGGCGGGCCATCGCCGGCAATGCGGGCATCCTGCTCACCCGGGTGGAATACCTCAAGGCTACCGGGCATCGGCACTTCGCCGTCGTCGATGCGGCAATGAACGACCTGTTGCGCCCGGCCCTCTACCAGGCCCGGCAGCAGGTCGTGCCCGCGCTGCTCAACCGCACCGGGACTCGTGCCCATTACGACCTGGCAGGTCCGATCTGCGAGACAGGGGATTTTCTCGCCCAGGAGCAGGATCTGACCTTGACGCCGGGAGACCTGCTGGCGGTGCGTTCCAGCGGTGCCTATGGCTTCAGCATGAGCTCCAATTACAATAGCCGCCCGCGGGTCGCGGAGGTCATGGTGGATGGCGCCGAGTCCCACCTGGTAAGACGCCGCGAATCCCTCACCGACCTTTATCGGGGCGAATCCGTCCTGCCCGGATAATCCGATGCAACGCCGACCGGAACCCAAATTGATGACGGAGGCCGAGCAGGCCCGCGCCTATGCCCAGGCCGACTTCTCCGAGCCCAATGCGCTCTTCATCCGGTTGCTCGATGTCCTGGAACCGGGCGAGCTCGCAGGGGCCCGCGCCCTGGACCTGGGCTGCGGACCGGCCGACATTAGCCTGCGCTTCCTCAAGGCCTACCCCCAAGCCGAATGCGATGCGCTGGACGGCTCGGCCGCCATGCTAGAGGAAGCCCGCCGGGCGCTGGACGCGCTGCCGGGATTGGCCCGGCGCTGTCGGCTGATCCAGGACGTCCTGCCGTCTGCGCGCATCCCGCAATCCGCCTATGATCTGGTGCTCTCCAACAGCCTGCTCCATCACCTGCACGACCCCCAGGTCCTATGGCAAAGCATCCGCATCGCCGCCAAGCCGGGCGCCATCGTGCTGGTCATGGACCTGATGCGCCCCCCCTCGGCCATGTGGGCCGAATCCCTGGTAGTCGCCTATGCCGCGGACGCCCCGGAGATATTGCGCAAGGATTTCCGCAACTCCCTGTTCGCTGCCTTCGAGCCCCAGGAAGTGGTCGCCCAGCTCAAGCAGGCGGGGCTCTCCGAGCTCGAAGTCGGTGTCGTCAGCGATCGCCACCTGGCGGTACAGGGGCGGCTCGGCTGAGTGCGGAAGAAGACCCCCTTTAGAGTCCGCAAATGGACGCAAATACACGCGAATCGGAAAGATCGCTTATCGAGCCCGTAAATGCCGGGTTTCGTACCTCAACCCAGCCTACACCCGACTCTGGCCTACGGCACCTTTTAGACAGCTTCTTACTGCATCCCACGTGAATTTCCGGGGGGAAGCCGGTAGGATGCGTAAAAGAATGAACCGCATCGATTGCAGATGCGGTTCGTGGCGTTCCCTACCCATTCGAGGGTGTCGTAAAAGCCCCTCTCCCGCCGGGAGAGGGGTTGGGGAGAGGGGGTCAAAGGGCGAAGATCGGTGCCTTTGCGACACCCTCCATCCCATGTAAGTTTTCGCGGATGCACGCAGCCCGAATCCAAGCCATGACAAAGATCCCGCCAATCACTGTCGCCGCCCTATTCCTGGTGTTTGCTACCGGCACCCAGGCCGATCTGTTCCTGAACCAAGAGCAAGAGGCCTACGCGCACTTTCAGGCCGGCGATTACGAACAGGCCGCCGCGGACTTCGGCGACGATTACCGGCGTGGCGTGGCCCTCTATCGGTCCGGATACTACCAGGAGGCCGCTACGGCCTTCAGCCAGGTACAGCGCCCGGCCGTGCAAGAGGACGCCCGCTACAACCTGGGTAATGCCCGTTTCCAACTCGGCGACTTCGCAGGGGCCGCGACGGCCTACGAAGCCGTATTGAGCACCAACCCGAACCACGAAGACGCCCACCACAATCTGGCCCTGGCCCGGGCCATGCTCGCGCGTATCGAGCAGGAGCTCTACGAGAAGGAAAAGGAAACAGAGCAGGGGAAAAAGGAAGAAGAGCGCCGAGAGGGCGAAGGACAAGATCAGGGGCAGAAACGGCAGGAACAGGAAAGACAGGCCAAGCAAAAACAAGAACAGGAGCAACAGCAGGAACAACAGCAGAGACAAAAGCAGGAGCAGCAGAAACAAGAACAACAACAGGAACAGCAGAAACAAGAGCAACAACAAGGGCAAAAGCAAGAGCAACAGAAACAAGAACAGCAGGAATCTCAACAACAAAGCGGATCCGGCCAGCAATCCTCAGAAGGCGAACCGAGCCAGGACAGCGAACCGAGCGACGGGGAGCACACAGAGGACAACGAGCAGGCGAAGGGCAAGGCGTCCGAGCAGGAACAGAAGGGCAAGTCCGAATCCGAGACCACAGAGCCCCAGGAGGGTCAGCAGAAAAAGGAGCAGGAAACCGAAGGCAAGGGCAAGCAGACAGACGAACAGCAAGAGGCCGAGTCTGGATCTGAATCCGGTCAGGAACAAGAGCAAGCGGAAACCCGGACAGGCGGCGAAGAACAACGCGAGTCCGAGCAACAGGAAGGTAACAAGGAAAAGCAGAAAACAGCCGAAGAGAAAACCGGCGGCGAGCAACCGGAAGATGGGTCCGAACAGACCGGATCGAACGAAGAACCCAAGGATGAGGAAGGCAAAGGAGGGGAGGAGCCGAAACCCGAGGATGAGACCGCCGGTGACCAGGAGCAAAAGTCCGAGCAGGAGGCCACGGGGGGTGAGGAAGAGGAACGCCCCGAGCAGGGGAGAGGTAAGGAGCAACAGCCGGAAACGTCCCCCAACGAGGGTGGCAAAGAAGAAGGACGGAGAAAAGGTCAAGGTCCGGATGCAACGCAGGAGACACCCGGCAAGACCGAGAAGCACCCGGACCGGCAGCAGACAGGTGAGCGTGGGACACGGCCCGACCGCTCACCTGAAGACGGACTGCCGAACGTGCCGCCGGAAGGGAGCGTGGCGGATGCCGTCGATCGCTTCGATCAGCTCGGCGAGCAGCCCATGTCCGACCAGGAACCGGATACCCGACAAGCCGCAGCAGCCGCGCTGGGTGGATTGCCGATACGCGGCCCTGGCCTGGCCATCATGGAGCAACGCCTACAGCAGGTGGAAGGCGATCCCTCCCTGTTGATGCGCAACCAGTTCATGCTCGAAGAGATGCAGTTCATGCGCCAGTCCGGTGGTCCTCTAAGGGAGAGTCGGCCTTGGTAGTGTGCCTTGGTAGTGTTTTCTGTTTTGGTGGTGCTCAATGTAGCCAGGTAGGTTGGGCAAGGCCGTGGATGCTGGTGAGCGCGGTGGTTCTGAGCTTGCTGGCCGGTGCACGTTTTCCCCGCGCGAACCGCATCAGTGGATGGCCCGTGCCCAAGTGCCCAATACCTGTATTCTGCTCGGGGACAAACGAATGCTGGTCGATATTTGGCTGCTCTATTCATATACAAGAAAACAAAAGAAGCTTTAATTGTCACCGCACGTGATATGGATTTAAAAGAGAGAAAGAACTATGGTAAAAAGTAAGCAAAAAATAAAGGCTTTGCCAGAACAGTTTGATAATATAGAGGCAGCTGCCGAATTTTGGAATACTCATAGTTTGACAGATTATTGAAGATTTACAGAGAGATATGGAATTTGACGTGGAGCTGAAATCGGGAAAAAACTATTTTGTTATCGATAAAGGATTTTCACGTGATATTGATGAATTAGCTCAATCGGAAGGGATTCTTCCTGAAACATTAGTAAATTTATGGCTCAAAGAAAAAGTTCTTGAAAAGAGAATTCAGGGTAAATTAACGAGCAGTAATAAAATGGCCTAACATTTGGCTCCTTCATGCGCTCTGGCCGGTTCCGGAAAAGAATTTCACATTCTTCGGGTTGCCTACAATGAAGCCGCACATCCTGTTGCGGTAATTACAGCATTCTTCGATCCAAAGGCTAAAGTATCGTGAAGCTAGAATTCGATCCAACGGCGGATGCTGCCTATTTCGAGATTTCTTCCGCACCGGTGAAAAGAACCGACGAAATAGAACCGGCATCAACGCTGACTATGATTCCGATGGACATCTTATAGGCATAGAGGTTCTTTCGGTGAGCAGAAGAAACCTATCTGAAACTTTTGATAAGGTAGCGTAATTTCACGAACTCGGGTACGTGCCAGCGTGTGTATGCCCGGCAATAGCATCAAGCGGGATTTTTATGAACACGGGATATGATGACGAGCTGAACAACGAGCTTCGTGATAAATATGACTTTTCTCAGACGACGGGCGGAATTCGCGGGAAATATGCCACACAATATCACGAAGAGGTGAAGCTCATTATGCTTGAGCCTGATGTGGCAAAAATGTTTCCCAGTGCTAAGTCGGTCAATGAAGCACTAAGAGCCTTGTCGAAGATTATCCGGCAATACCCAAAAGCCGCCTAATTCGACGCTCCGGTCGACCACTCACCGCAGGGGCTCTTTGGTTTTTCGAGGGGGTGGGCTGGGTTGAGGAACGAAACCCAGCGTTTATGGGCCAGTCTGGTTTGCCGGGTCTCGGTCCCTCGACCCAGCCTACGGGCTCCGGCGGCGCGTTACCTAAGCCGTTAGACCGAGTATGAACATCACAAAGGAGAGAGAAAATGGCACTTATCTATTGTAGTGAATGCGGCAACCAGGTGTCAGATAAGGCCGCATCATGCCCGAAATGCGGTGCACCCCTTTCAGGCGAAGCAATTAGCAATCAACAGCCGTTGATGGTAACACCACCAAAAAGCCGCTCGTTGGCAATTGTCCTTGCACTATTTCTAGGTGGCTTAGGCATACACAAGCTTTATTTGAACAAGCCAGGTTGGGGAGTAATTTACCTTATCTTCTGTTGGACATTTATTCCAGCAATACTCGGTTTGCTAGAAGCAATCATATGGTTATTTACATCAGAAAAAACATTTCAAGAGAGATATGCACCACAGGTCTAATGAGTGCATTCAACCGACCACAAAAAGCGCCGCTCCTGTCGTCGCTCCGTTTTTTGCGTCGGCTGATATTTGACGTTATGCGGGTTAATATTATTGTGCAACATGCTACATCGTATGAATGATAAAGACCTTCAAACACAAAGGATTGGAAAAATTCTACAAATCAAGCAGCACCCGTGGAGTACAGTCAAATCATGCTTCAAAACTTCGGATGCAATTAGCTGCTTTGGATACGGCTCAAAGCATTGAAGATTTGGGCATTCCAGGGTATCGACTTCATCCACTTAAAGGGTCACGTAAAGGAATCTGGTCAATAACTGTCAACGCGAACTGGCGGCTAATTTTCGAATTTTCAGACGGTAATGTCTACATTCTGGATTACGAGGATTTAATGGCTATGTACAATCCACCGCACCCCGGCGAATTCATGAAGGCAACCTATATGGAGCCGTTCGACCTGAGTTGCCGCTATTTGGCGAAACAATTGAATGTTGCGGCGTCAACTCTAAATCGCGTTTTAAAAAAGCAAAGCGATATCAGTCCTGAGATGGCACTTCGATTATCCAAGGTATTGGGGCGAAGCCCGGAGAGTTGGTTAGCTATGAAGGATGCTTATAATTTATGGCAGGCAAAGAGAAACATCGAATTAAACAAAGTACAAAAGGTAAACTTGGACGTCGCGTAACAAGGCGATCAAATCGACCTCGGTCCACTCGGCAGTTTATTCGTTGCGCGATCGGCATGTGAGGCACGAAATTGTGTTCCCCTATCCCTTCTACTCTAAAAATTGGGACCTATATACGTGACTAGCCAAGCCTGTAATGTATCGTAGTGTAACAACTACAATACGATTTGATACATTCGGGATTGGCTAATTTATTCATGTATTTGACTAGCCAGTAGTAAGCCGGTATC
>Ga0209679_1000835_pt1 | contig 11962 bp, 10 predicted proteins | sample WorMetHEROISLAND_4_FD_187408 | JGI IMG/M metagenome (GOLD analysis project Ga0209679, IMG submission 187408) | Marine gutless worms symbiont microbial communities from Max Planck institute for Marine Microbiology, Germany - Olavius sp. 2 HERON... ...
AGGTGGACGGTAAACTTGATAGAGGAATTGTACGCATTGACATAGGGGGTGAGGGAGGGGGCTAGGCACACCTGGTTGCAACGACAAAGACGCTCTTAAGCCTATATCACAATTGCGATTCGACTACGATACGACTACGACACGACTACGACGAAAAACTGACACGTTCATTTCTTGCTCGCGTCGAATCGTATCGAATGGAAGCAGGCGCGCGATACGTCGTAGTCGGATCGTAATCGTATCGCAGTCGAATCGAACGTATGTCGTAATTTCGATCACTTCCGTCGTAGTCGAATGCGTCGTGGTATCGTCGTATAAGACGTATCGTAGTCTTAGTCGAAAAGCAATTGTGATATAGGCCTACGATACGACTACGATCCGACTATGACGTATCGCGCGCGCCTGCTTCCATTCGACGCGAGCAAAAATTAACATGGTCAATTTTTCGTCGTAGTCGTGTCATAGTCGAATCGCATTGTAAAATTGTAATCACGGCTATGTGAAAGATTTTTACCTCAAGCTCAATGCTAACGTCCGGCGCGAACGCAACGTTGAGTTGTCTGCTGCTGGCGCTAGATGTCGCTCTCTGCAAAACATAATGCTGACCGCCGTTAGCTAGCGGCGCTGGACTGTCATTCAAAGCAATAGCTGGGTGACTGGCGCTCGAACGGCTGAACACTGACCCCGGCCGCCCGATGTCTCTGGACGACTCCTTCAACCGGCGCTGAAACTGTCGTGCCCGGCGGCGCCGTGACGCGACGAAGACGAGAGCTACAATGACGGCAATAGCGACGAGCACCGCACCGAGGGAGACCGCAAGAACAACAGCCAGGTCGGCACTGGCCAGCACCGCGTACATTGGATCCACACCGGCGGAACGTGGCGACGAAGACTTGGCCTGGTTGCGCGTCATCATCACATGTAGAGCGGCACGCTCCGACAACGTCGGGGTACCTGCATCATCACCATCATCATCATCATCATCTGTTTGTTATGTTATGATACACGCAGTTCATCAAACTGTCAACTACAAGAACAAGAATACATCAACCACAGCTTCTGTACAGTAGGTATAAGTAGTCTAGTGGTAGAGTGTCGGACTCGTAACTTTCAGGTTGCGGGTTCGAATCTCACTGCGGGCCATTTGCAAGTAACCTTGAGCAAGTTGCTAACCTTCGGTGTGTGCTCAGGTCAACTCAGCCTCCTACCCTAAGCGGGACGGGAAATGAGTAGTAGCTTACGGGCTACGGGGTGAAGGCCTATGTAGCTGATTGGGGCGGTGGTACGTCTGCATGCTTCACCGCGGGTCCAATTGTTCGCTAGCACGGGCAATGGATGGCCCCATAATGCGCTGCGGTATCATTAGCTCATGCCAATCAGCTGCCACTTCCGAGATTGTAAAGCGCTCCTGAGCATGTGTTCATCGTGGAGCAGCGCTATATCAAGTACATGACCTTTACCTATACCTTTTACTCTACTCTGAACAAAAACCGCTCTACACTACAGACAGTAACATAGAGCCAGATCATTACCGGCTTTGAGTAAGTTTACAAAATATTGGTAAGGACATATCTAGACGTCAGGTAGGCTGGATTCTTTCTCATCTCGTGACACGCGACAACATGTTTAACACTGTGAGTGTGTACACGTGTATATACGCCGTTAATATGGCAAACAGTCCACGTAGGCTCAAACGATCAGAAAATGCATGAGATTATCATCTATCACTATCAGTCAGCGTTCAAAGTTTTTGGGCTCTTAAATTTTATGGGGAGTGCCCCCGAAAATTTCAACCGAATTTTTGACACCACTTACACCATAAATTATCTGTAAAATTTTGGAGTGGATCCCAAGACCCTAAGATACAAGCGAATTTGCACTGAATTTGTGGCTTTCTATTTCACATTAAAGTTGAAATTATTTCAACATTAAAAATGAGCTAGTTAAACAAAGAACGAGAGTAGTAGTAGTAGTAGTAGTAGCAGCAGCAGCAGCAGCAGCAGCAGTAGTAGTAAATGAAATGTGAGCTCACCACCATCACTGGCAACCACCACAAGATGATAGACGTTCTCTTTGTCCAGTTCGTTTGAGCGCGATTCCGCGCGGATCCGGTTTTTCTGCAGTCGAATTTCGCCTGTTTCCGGTGCTATGGAAAACATCTCGTCCGGACCTCCTTCCAGTGAATACGTCAGGACAGCATTAGCTCCGGCGTCGGCGTCAGTAGCTCGTACTCGAGCGATCACGTGACCATTCTTCGTACCTTCCGTCACAACCTGTCACAGTCGGTGACAAACGCATTCAATTACCGTCGCCGAGTTCCGCTCTCAAAATTTGGTGTATGATGACAGACGTAGGTCCAGGTATGTTGCCTTATTTTTCAACGTTTTAAAGGAATAACGGAAGGGAAGGGAGAAGGAAAATGTTTAGTCTCAGTGCTGCTTGCGCCTAAACATGAGACCCAAACTGCATAGATAGTATTGTTATTTATAAACTACGGAGATCCAGAGCAGAGACGCGCCCTGCAGTGTCCAGGAAATTCTCATCAAACTCTTGATGGGTTTCTAAAACTTCACAGTCATCTTTATTCATCATAATCTGTTAAAAGAATAATGTAAAACTGTAAAATAAGTAAGAATCGACGACGTTACCACGTGGTCGTTTCCAATCTTTGGAAAGTCGAATGTCGGCTGGTTGTCGTTTGCGTCGGTGACGTAAATTACGGCGTCGCATGAGGAACCGAAACCGGAAATAGTATTGGCAGAACTGAGGCTAGGCGAGACAATGGCACGTATCGTAACTTCGTAAACTGCACATTGTTCCCGATCCAGTGATTCGGTTGTCGTAATAGCACCGGTAATCGGGTCAAGCCGAAACGGAGGTGGTTTTCTGATTCCGGTCGCAGTAACACAACCGGAAGTGGAATTCCGATATCGAATGCTGGCGTAGGTGAACTTATTGAAGGGGTCTAGGTCACGATCTATGGCCGACACGTGTCCCACGCCGGTACCTGGCGGTTTGTTCTCATCCACGACGAAGCTGTAGACCGGAAGTGCGAAAACCGGAAGTTGATCGTCGACGTCAGCGACAGATAGATGGACCCGCGTGCGGCCTGTGCGCGGTGTATCACCGCCGCCGTCTGTCGCAACTACGTCAAAAACGATCCTCGGCAATGACTCCCGATCAAACCCGACCTTGGCCGAAATCACTCCTGTCTTCGAGTCTATACGGACAAGGTTTTCGGCTTCCGGTTCGGACTGAGCCGTCTCCAAGCGGTAGGATACGACACCATTTAGTCCAGAGTCGCGGTCTACGGCGCTGACCTGCAGCAGACTGGCGCCGATGGCGCTGTTCTCAGCCACCGTGACATAGTAGACGGGATGCTCGAACACAGGTGCGTGGTCATTTCGATCAACAACGACCACTTCGATGGACGCGGTTGACGTTAATACTGCTTCCGGGTCAAGAGGGCTGTCGCGACAAACTACGGCAAACCGATGTCGCTCGGCCACTTCGCGATCCAACATGGCCAGCGTCACGAGCTTGAACTCGGTCGGATATGGTGGAAGCGGTCTCAGAGTAAATCCGTCGGTTTCAATGACGCTACACAGGAAGCGACCGTTCTCGCCCGAGTCGGCGTCCTGTACGGTGACGTGTGCGACAAGTGTTCCTTCTGGTACGCCCTCAGAGACTTCCAGATGCCACACGTCATTGGCGTCGACGTCGCGCAGTCGGGCAACTGGTGCAGACAACGACGACGACGACAGAACGTGGACATCAATACGCGGAGCATTGTCGTTTACGTCACGAACTCGCACTATGACCAGCCCCTGTGACGACAGCGACCCACCAGCGCCGTCGTCGACGATGACGTCATTTCCTGTTTCGACGCGGTCGCTGGCGGTGACGTAGAGCGCGTAGTCAGTGCGCGTCTCGTAGTCAAGAGCAGCTCGAGTGAATAGTTCACCCGTACTCGCCCGCACGCCGAACGTCCGGCCGAAATCTCGCGCCGTCTCCGGCGAGAGTTGGTACGAGATTTCGGCGTTGGATTCCTCGTCGGCATCGGCTGCGCTCAGCGTGGCAATGACCGTTCCAACTGCCACGTTCTCGTCGACTGTCGCCACGATCGTTGCGTTGGCTGGAAATCTCGGTGAATTGTCGTTGGCATCTCGTACATCGACGTCGACTATGAGAGTTCCAGACCGCGGAGGTTCACCTCCATCAAACGCCACCACCGCCAACCTACAGAGAAACAATAGCTGTTCTAGGCTCGTTGATCAACATTCTCAAGAGCCGATTTATATCCCGCAAAAAATCATATTTTTCGTTTTCAAATCGTTAAAATCGTTACAAATTCGTTACAATTCCGTATTCGCATAGCGCTGCAATAACTTTTAAACTACATAGTCACAGTTATCGCTGGCTCTGTTGGTGATGTACTAAATTTAAACGACAAACGTCGTTTTGTGTCTGTGTTGTTCCTATCTGCTGTAACTTGGTGTTCTTAAACATGTTAAACTTAGATTTGACGCGGGAATGCCATACTTTTGTCAAATTCCGTTTATTTTTTTTTAAATTTTATTATGCGGCCATCCTATAGGTAGAATCACGCGTCTTGCCCGATCGACTGTCTGTCTGTCTGTCTGTTCCCAGCTTTCAGCTGGGTAGTGTCACTTTGGCCGGCTGGTTGGTTGGTGGTAAGTCGTGTCTGTCGCGTGTCAGTCTGTCCGCGCTATAAATAGATCGGCGTCTGGTTTTTTCCCAACGCGCTGGTTTTCTGCTGCGTACGCGCGGGGCCCAGCTATGCGCGCCCACGAGTCTGTCCCGTACGGGCTCGTAACTCGAAAACAAAGAAACATAGAAAAACCAAAATTGGCAGAAACGTTCCCCAGAGCACGAGTAAGTGTAGTGCTAATTTTCAGTTGAAAGGTCAAAGGTCAAGGTCACATGACATAAACCCCACACAAAACTGGCGTCATGTTTACTTGCGGGCGGCCGATCAAGCGCAGGCGAATCCGGCGCCGAGTGCAAACTAGGCCTACGCCATTGTTAGGCCTAATTTACTGTCGGCGCCTGATTATGAGACGGTCAACAACTGGACGGACGGCCGCACGTCATGTCGGCACTTGACGGCGACATGCTTTCTTGTTTTAGTTATTATTGTATTGTGTTAATTATTCGTGAATTTAAAAAGGTAACAAAATTTCGCACTTTCCATCGGTATTGGTTTACTGTACACGCAATTTTCTACAATAAGTGTGCACTTGCGTAGCATTCAGGTTGTGCCGAACGAAATTATCGTTCACGATACACCGTATAATTACAATAATAATAATAATAATAATAATAATATCAAGTTGTGCATCAATCACAAGTAGTGACTTATCTAGTCGCAAGAAACTATACTTTGAGTTAACCATACAGGCTGTAAACACATAATTCACCTCTAATTCACCTGTAAAAGGCTGTAATTCACCTGTAATTCAGATGTAATTAAGTCACTCAATCGCTGACATCCCACACTATTTTTCCTATTTGTACGTTAATGATATAGCAGATGGATTCGACTAGAATAGCTCATCCAATTTATCAAACGTATCCGCTGTCGGATCTTTTCTGAGCCCACCTGTAATTAGTTTACCTCTGAATAGTAATTGTATTTTTCAGCAACACAACAGTAACACTAGCAGCAGCAGCAGCAGCAGCAGCAGCAGCAGCAGTAGTGGTTGTAGTGCTTTCATTATACAAGAAATTGATAATAAAGTAATGATATAAGCTATGCAAGGTAGAGCACTAGAGCTGTAGTCTATCGCAAGTCATTTCACTCCGATGTCACCGCCTACATTCTGTATTCGCTTTCAAAGATGATTACTCTATGTCTATGACACACCTGTGTGACACACCTGTGTGATATACCTGTATTTCGACAGCGCCGTGCATATCAGCCGTAAATTGGATTTCTTAGTTTTGGACAACAAATGCTGAAACATTTACAGTGAAGAAATATATTTAATGTGTAATAAAAAAATAAAAATAACATTATGACTGCCGTAGAAACCTGTACATATGGACAGCCTCGCGATCCAACTGAGCCCTGACAACCAGACGTAACTGTAAGTTACCACCAGCTCGACCTCGCACACTAAGTGAGAATGGCTCGACGCCAGTCGACGACTCTGACGGCGGTAGCACCTGTCGTAGGTCGTACTGGGCCACCCGGTAATACGGTCCGTCGGCGTCTTCAGCTGGCGGAAGAGCAAACTCCGTACCGAGTTGCACGGATTCCGAAATTTCTAGCGCCAGGAAATCGGGAATAAACGCGGGCGTGTTATCGTTGACGTCGCTAATTTCCACACGTACCCTCACTATTTGAAAGTGTTTGATCGGCCGCACTGCCACGTCGAATTTTATCGAACATCGACTGTCTCCGACTTTTCCACGACCGGAAGTCGCCAACAGCCGGTTATCGGTACATGCGCTCTCGCGGTCAATGACTGTCGCAGTTCTGATGACTCCAGTGACTTCATCGATGGAAAAATAAACGAGGTCGCCTGCGCTGGGTAGCGTTAGAAAGCCGTAACGTAGTTGATGGAATATGGCTGACGTGTACTTCCGGTCGAAACCTGCGTCCGTCGCGACGTTACCCACAAACGTTTCGACCGGAAGTTCTTCGGCGACGGTGTACTCGAGTACCATCTCGCTTGAGCAGGTGCTTGACGTTACCATGGAAACGGCTATCAGAACACGTGCGGCTAGGTACCAGCCCATAGCAGGTGGTTCTCAACTGTAGCAAATCACGTAGTCGGCATTAATTTCCGGTTTTGTGTTTGCGGAGCATCATCTATAAACAGCACAACAACGAAAACCACGACCGTATAATTGGATTTAAAAACCATGTTTTGGGGTTTTTAAAAACCTAAAAACCTCAAAGTCAACGTCATATAAATTCGAGGCTATTTTTGCCAAATTTTGGGACAACTTGCAGGTGGGGCAGCGGACTCTTTACCGCTACTGTGCACGCGCCTGATGTATTACAAACATCTAATGGAAATATTAAATGCAGTTTGCGCTGAATTAAATTGAATTGAACACTCTTAAAATTAAAAAAAATAAAATAAAAACAATAAACCTGGTATGAATTTTTTGAACACAGAAACAGCCGGGCCGGGTCATGGCATCGCTGGTACGTATGCAAGACTATTTATATTCAGCGCCACTTCAGAAAAAAATCTGTCAGAATTTTCCGCTTTTTCGCTTTTCAAAACACAGCAAACTGTAAGCACTTTCAAGCATATCCTGAAGGCGGTCAGGCGTTCCGACCTCATACGGCGAAGGGAGTAACACACGGGGCGCCACACAGACTTATTGTGGTCCAAATCAAGAATTATCCGAAAAAAGCAAGTAGTGTTACGGCTGTCTGCTCGTAGTGGAGCACACAGAGCGAATGGAGGTGCATGGCGGGTGCGTGTGGCTGCTAAATCATAAATGTCAGTAATTACAGAACTAAACAATTGAAAACTCCACAGGCGACAGAGAGCGCCACTGAGCTGCGGTGCTGACGGTTTTTATCAAATATTAATTAGATCCGTTCTGGCGCTATCAATCGTACGCCACTGCCAACAAAGCCGACAGAAAAATGTCAATCATAAAGAATTAAGTTATGAGGACTGCAAGCTGGTGAAGTTAATTCTGTACGGCTATGCGTTACAGTATGCTACCCTAGCTTAACCCAGTCTAGGCTAATCACAGACACAGAGGCTAAAAGCGGCTCAAAAATACAACAAAACCAAAAAATCGATGAACGTCAAGAAATAAAATTATCGCTAATAGGAGGCACCACACCGGCGGCCGCCGTAGGAAAGACAAGACTTGTGAGTATTGGTGAGCATTTGGTGGCAGAGAGCGACAGTAAAGTGGATGAGTTAGACGTACGAGACACGAGTTGGCCGAAAGATTTTGGTATGTTTTCTGCGGGTCTCAATGACTGAAATATGTTGGTCTGTCTGTCGTATAGATTCGTTCATTAATTTAGTTTTATTTCTTATTCTCTTGTGTAATGTTTTTGCGCTGCCATTATTAACGGTGAATAAAGTCTGTTATAGTTGTACAGAATTGTGCGCTAAAATGCGCGACGAGAGAGAGTCGGACGTAAACAAAGTAAATCATGTTGACCAGAAACTAACTCAATCAGAAGAATCTTATTCTTAGTAGCATGTCTCTGTCTGTCTGTCTGTCTGTCTGTCTGTCTGTCTGTCGTCGTCTTGTAAATAGCCAGAGCGAGTCTTGTCATCTGCGACGTCAATTATGTTTAACGTACATCTGCAGCGGTCGTGACATAACAACACAGACAGACAGACAGACAAGCAACTACTACTACTAGCAGCAGCAGCAGCAGCAGTAGTAGTAGTAGTAGTAGTAGTAGTAGTAGTAGTAGTGTCAACTCTTGCTAGCTTCGCTTAATGGAATCCCGGACAGACAGCAGCGAAGTGCCACTGAAAGGCGCTTCGTGGCGCCACTTTGCCGTGTTCTCAGTCATTACATGTCGTCGTCGGCTACAAAATTATAGAAACAGACAACGAACGAACGAAAGAACGAACGAACGAACGAACGCGACACACAGACGATGCAGCCGACCGGCCATCTGCCTGGCGACACAGTCGACAGAATCCATCACTGAGCGCTCGCTCCACTCTCAGCTAAACACGACATGGCTATATTTCCAGACAACCTCAGCGACCAACACTGCCCGTCGTTGTTTTCTGTTTTTTTTTGCTCCGTTTATAAGTCTTCACACTTACTTACTTAAAATTTAGGACCAGCTGGCCAAAGATAAAACGCATTCGTGGATTTATCGCCCATTTAATTGGACTTTCCATATTTTCGACGAAATACATTTTCTTAGAATGGAAATTGCGAGGTTATCTTACTGGAAATGAAATATATATTCTTCACTGCAGTTTTGACGAACGTCAGTTAATTGCGCTGTTACCGCTTTCCAGTTTGCCATGTCAAATATTATTCGTCTCGTGCATTGTTAAAGTAAAAATTTAGGGACAAGTTTACTATGGTGGAAAATACATTCATACATCTTTTCATTTTGTTCCCACATTTCTTGGTCCCCACTATCATCCATCATATTTCTCAAGTTTATAAATATTCTTTAGTGTAAACGTTTAGCCAGTTAAACGAAAACGTTTACAAGGATTAATATGAAGGTTTATGCGGCCAAGTCAGTTATTCAGCGCAAACTGCTTTACTTCATTAAGCAATGCTCAATGCTGATTTTCGTTTCAGTACGTTGATTTAAGCTTACCGTTTTAAGCGTTCGAAAAATTAACGCTTTCGTGCATCACTACAACCTGGTGCTTTTGCAGTCATCCGTTAGTGCGTAGCCCGTGTCTAAGTGTCTATAATTAGCGAAACATCAGCTGAACGACGCCGACCGCTGAAAATACTAAACTATTTGTTTCTTGTCAGCATGCGTAACTGAAGTCGCAGCTAACGGGTTCCACTGAAATACATCAATAAATCCATCAAACGTGTCGTATCCACTGCTGTCGACGTTCTCGATCACGCTGTTGTATGTTTCTGATACAACCTGTAGTTAGCTTGTAAGTCGGTTAGGGAATTTGGAAAGGCGCAGTTTAAGATTAGTCACAATGCGCCACGCCACCTACACAAAGTTTACCGCTTAAAATGCTTGAAACCGAGCGATGCCGCTACATCGGCTCAGATGAAGTGGAAGCCTGTACCACAGCTGCGTGTCTGCAGTCGCAACACAATCTCTCTTCAAAGTTGCTAACAACACAAGTCAAACATACATTCTTTTAATTTCAAAATACGAAAAATCCGAATTATGCATTTTGTAGTGAATTTCATACTGAGTACCATCTGTGAGTTCTATTACGATGACGTCACCATTAAATATAGCGACGACGTTGCCGGTAAAAGCATCCTGTAAAGAACGGCCCAACAGCCTTCTGTTATTCATTTTCTGTCGCAAAAAGCAGTCGGTGCAAATGTCATTCACTGCGAGATACATCCATTGTTCGCTGACAAGACTTGTTCTACGAGACCAGCGATACATGCCATTGCCTGCAGTCTGTGATCACTTGCTCGTCGTCGACGAACTGTTGCTAAGGAGGAACAACTATAGGCCGCGGTCAGCATCGCTTTCTGCACCAGGCATTCAGAAACTTGTTGACGGACGAGAAAAATGATCAAATTAATTTGAACTATATGTTGAAAAATGAAACAATATTTGTGTTTTAATTGTTAAACATGTTTGTTTGTTGAACTTGTTCACTTTCTCGTAACCGGCAATGTTGTTTAACGCTTGACGAGTTGTGAAAGTAAACTGAATTACTAGGCAAAATACTGCACTCAATGACCTTGTTCTTACTACAAGTGACGTCACAATAACGAATAAAACGCACAGCTGGTGCTCGGGATAAAATTCTCTACAAAACATATATTTCGAATTTTTCATATTTTGAAAATTAAAATGACGTCGTTTTGTAACTTACGGAACGCCGTCCTAGATAACTGTGCTACAACGATATCCATATCTGAGCAATTCACAATATTTTCCATCACATGAGAATGCGGCAGCTGTTAACAAAGTGTGTTTACATAGGCTAGTTTGTACGAGAACTTGCAAAAAATGTTCCGATACTATTTAACAAGATTATATTGTGAGGTTGTTATATTTGCCATCGACAATCATGTATTTTGCCAACAAAGTCGACGCAGTATGAATTAAAGAATAAAAAATTCAGTCATTAACAGCATATCAAACAGTCGAAGCTATATATAGTCTTTTATACTCTACGTGCTTCCTGGCATACTAGGGGGATATTTTATTTTTGATTTTTTTACATTAAATAAAAGTAAAATTAACTTATAGTTTAACTCACATAACGTAGGGTACGAGTGGCCGAATCCGTTTTATCTGTTGCGACAACGAAAATTCAGAAAACAGAAAGAAAAACAAATTCCAACCTGTACGTTTCGCGGCCAGTTTTCGAACAAAATAATTTTCGGTGTGCTCATGTACACATAAAAACTGTGATCGTTCTAATGTCAGCGCTATAGCCAATCTTATGTCGTGTAACGTTGCAAATCGACTGCGACGACACTAGCTGCTGTTAGAACGCTGCTCGACCACGCAGACAGCATCACTAGCAAGCGCAGCATCACTCGCAGCAGCAGCAGCAGCAGCAGCAATGGTATTAGCCCAGTCGACACCGTTTTAACTTGCATTTTGTGAACTTGTTTTTTTAATTCCCGAACGTTTATGAGCGTTGAAAATGTCCACAACATTTTAAAAATTAAAACGCACTAACTAGCAACCTGGGGTGTATATTTTTTTTTAAAAAAATAAGAATGTAACAAAAATATTATTGCATTTGTATCAACTGTGCAGTTGAACAGTTCATTCAAGAAAAATGCTAAGTGTTCTAGTCCACATCAAGGCGCTGACACACGTGACGTTTGTTTAGATTTAGTACAGTCTAGCATCAAGAGAACCATCGATAAATCTTAGTGCCCATTTACAGCTACTGTAGTGCTGGGCAGATAGCACGTTTTAACGAAGTTTAACGATTTTTTGGCAAATCTCCAAAATTGCGGTTTTCACTTGTGATATCACAAGTTTTGTTTGTGTTTATCTCATCGTGAAAACTGTTTCTTCCACGCAGCGTTTGGAAGTTTTCTTACCATCGGTGAAAGAAACTCACCCGTGGCTGACGAAACTGATTTCTGGAGCACCCTATACATGTATTCGATGACTTACAGTTGCCGTCGCCAGTTATTACGGCAGACGGAATAATAAATACAAATGGATTCGGGGCTGTTTATTGTTTGAAAATGAAACTGAAACTGACGGCATGGAATTTCAACAGGTGTTGGATGTGTGTGAACAACCAGGATAACGAGAAAACTAAATCTCTTCTTAGACTTCTTA
>Ga0209679_1000836_pt1 | contig 11960 bp, 10 predicted proteins | sample WorMetHEROISLAND_4_FD_187408 | JGI IMG/M metagenome (GOLD analysis project Ga0209679, IMG submission 187408) | Marine gutless worms symbiont microbial communities from Max Planck institute for Marine Microbiology, Germany - Olavius sp. 2 HERON... ...
TCTATTGATAGATTTTCGCCAAACTTTTGTCACTGGTGCATCTTGGGACACAGATGACCTGATTACGTTTTTGGGTCAAAAGGTCAAAGTTCAAGGTCACACCATCGCGGCGGAGGCGCATAGCACTTGACGCTACCGTCGAGTGCAACTTTTTCTAGTTTTAATTGCAATTAATTCTTTAACGCATTAATTAATGCGTTAATTCGACAGCTCTATTAATTTTGAATTAATCACAAGCACAATTTATATGCTTCGCGGTGGAATTCAATTTCTATTTTTTACAACAGCTGTAAGTATTGTATTGTGTTGTATCGGTTTTGAAATTTAAATATTGGAGTGAAGGACTGATATGATACGCAAGTCGGCAGTGAATTGTGTTTGTGGCGTGGAACAGATGCAGTACACGTTCCAGCAAGTATTTGACGAGTGTACCGCACAGAAGACCATGTTTGACACTGTCGCTATGTCACTCGTTGATGACGTCCTGCATGGAAAAAATGGTACGACTGTTCATTTTCATGTCATCTGTTTACTTTCGTACGTTTGCTGTTTTTTGAACCCGAAAGATGGGCCCCAAAAAGCCACTCTAGTTGCTCTTCTTCTTCTTGTTGTTGTTATCAGTTTTCTAAGGGTCCAAAAATCCCTAAGGCTTTCTTAGTACACAGCGAAGCGCAACAAAAATTTGCACACACATTTGTGCTGACATTCCCCACAGATACCGGGTATACCATCTCAGATTTTCACTTATTTTCTGATTACTGAGTAATTAGCTAGTTGATTAGCATACCCTGCGGGAGTGCATGCAACAGCTGTAACAGCTAGTCAAAGCATGCTCGCTTGTCAGTTCAGTGTGCGTACAATGGGCCAGCTGTTACGACTGATGCGCACACTCCCTGCTGGGTGCATAGTACCTTTCATACTTGTTGATTGATATATCCAGGATAGTATTGCAAAAGCCAGAAGTAGCTGCTGCAGCAGCGATTAATAATAATAATAATAAGCATGATAATAGTTATGGTGCTGTCATCGTAGCAAAGCTACTGCGAGAGTTCACCCCGTTCATATGATGAATGTGGAACGGCACCAAACGGCTTCCGACACTCAGACCAGGCCAAACGACCCGGGCTGTGAGTCCGCCTGTAGGCTGCCAGAAGCCACACCCACTTAAGTAAGTAAGTAAATGATTGCTCAGCATAACTGAGGCTCTGTTGTGTCAAACTGAGCTAATTGGGTGGGTAGCTTACTGGGTGTTTATAAGAAACATTTCAGTTCGTCAAATGATATCTCAGGAAGTGCCACAGGTCTGGACTTTCCGGGTTTTTTGGGTATTACCCAGGTGTCTGAACCCTGCCCATAAATTAGCAGGAGTATGATAAAATAACATTTGAATAGCGCCTAGTGAGACTGGATTGTTGGCTCGGTGATGTGCCATATAGGTCTGCTGTTCGCATATGGTGTGACCAACTCGGGCAAGACGTACACAATGACAGGCTCAGGCCAGGATCAAGGCATTCTGCCACGGTGCCTGGACGTTATTTTCAACAGCCTCGAAGAGCAGCAGGCAAAGAAATATGTGAGTCATTTCTTTCTGTCAACTAGTTGCTTGAAGCTTTTGAGACGCGATGATTACTGTCTAGTACACACACACACGGACGCACACACGCGTACTCACGGTTTTTGTTTAACTGGGCAATTTTTCCAGAGTTGCTCCTAGTTGCTGCAAGGTTAGGTGACTGTTGTGTGTTTGCAGGTATTTAAGCCGGACAAGATGAATGGTTTTGACGTACAGACGGAAGCCGAAGCAATGCTGGAGCGTCAGCGAAGAGATATCATGCCTCGTGTCACAAACACTCCACGCACACCAGCCACGCCTTCGTCTGGTCTCCGGTTTGTGTCTCAGTTGGTATCACTGTTGTCACATGTGCCCCGTGTGGGTTTCGGGGCCCATGTGTGTTATCGTTGTAGAATAAGCCCACCTCGTTTCCTGGCCGAGTGTCGTAAGAGGCGACTGAACCAGGGTAGTTTTGTTTCGCTGTTTTTTTAGGTTGTCTGCTTTGTTTGATTTGTATTTTAGTTTTTGTATGTTTATTTTCCTGTACTGTATTTGTACTGAGTTTCTGTGTTTATTTTCCTGTACTGCTTTGTTTGTCAGTATCAGTCAAGTGATTGGCTGTGAAGTCCACCTCTGAAATGACCTATTGTGTGTAGGGTGGGGCGTTAAGCTCTACTCACTCACTCACTCACTCACTCACTGTTGTCACATGTAGGTTTAGTTGCTTTGGTGGATATGACGGTACAAGCTAATCTGAATTTTCCTGCAGTAACGGTGATGTGCTTTGTATAAAGTTCTAAACAAGTTTGTGGTTGATGGTTGTTGACATGAAGTTAGATAGACATGAGTATGCTACGTTGGACGTGTGGTTTTAATTTGAAAGATAGTAAGAACAAGTACAAAAGGTACTATCGACCCGGAAGGTGCCCGCTTGCTTACTTACTGTAGTATATGCTTACGGTAAGCCCCACCTTTGCATAAATGTTCATCACTATGCTCCACCAATTTGCTGCAGCAGGCCGCTGCAGTGTTAGTGACGGTTTAATGTCAAGTTTTAAATCGTTAACATGAAACAAACATTAATTAGACATTAATTTTAAAATCTGAGACAGTAGATCTGTGAGGAATGTCAGCACGAATGTGTATGCAAAGTTTCATTGCGCTCCTCTGCGTGTTTTTAGAGAACTGATTCCAACAAGAAGAAGAAGAACAGCTAGAGTAGCTTTTTGGGACCCGCCTTCCGGGTCCAAAAATATAGAGCTGAAACAATTATTGGAACTGGAATCAGTCGGCTTGTTGACTAGGAGGGGTAAATGACGGTGGTTTGGACATGTTGAATGCAAAGATGTGTTAAACAATGTATGATGATTGAGATTGGGGATCTCAACAGAGAGGATGTCTGACGAAGACCTGCTGGATTGTGTCAGAGGGGAGGGGATATGATGAGTTTTGACCTGTCCCGTGAAGATGCTTGGGGTAGGGATCATTGGAGACTGAGATTGAGAATCAAGGTGGGAACTGACTTACCTGGATTTACGTGGATAGTGGCTATTACATCGGTGCAGGTGTTTTAGCTAGTGGGAACATTTCGGAGATGCCGTGAGTTAAAAAACGCCAGCACTGCAGCTGTCACGCATACAGATCGGGTTAAGAAAAATCCAGGTTTTTTTAAAAAGCCCAACCCACTGTATTTTTAGGGTTCTGTTGGGTTCTGCCAACGAGTATGTCGTCAGCTGGCTGACGACAACAGCGATGTCACATGTTGCTGATGTTGATTGAGATGAGCGTGTGCTGTACAGTGACGACTTTGGGCCACGTGTGCGTGAACTGCGCCGTGTTGACGTCGACGAGGATTACAACTACAGCGTGTTTGTCTCCTACGTCGAGATCTATAACAACTACATCTACGACCTGCTTGAGGAGCTTCAATATGATCCCATCACTGGGCACAAGTATGTAACGGCATCGCTGATAGCATTCAGCAATCCCACTATTACATTCTCAGATTCAGTTGTCACTCTAATAGTATGGTTGTCACACTCACCAATGCTAATTTAGCTTAAGATATTGCTGAAAGCGTTTCTGCCTGTTGCGACACGTAGCATAGCGTGACTTTTCTGTCTGTCTGTCTGTCACACTCGTGCACCCTGCTAAAGACACTGGACGGAATGAGATGCCATTTGGCAGGGACACTCATGTGGTACCAAGTAACGTTGTGTTAGACAGGGGACCCAGTCCCACTCCCACTGCGGGAAGGGAAGATTTGGGGTAGGAACATTGAGTTAGCATGCCACCTATCACCAAATGACTTTGGCCGTTGTTAATGTGTTCTGAAGATTATATTTAATAGGTGAAATATAATGTAATATTTTGTAGTGCTGCATGTTAATTGCAGTTAATGCTCGATCAGTGCTCTTGGATGTTAATTGCGATTAAAATAATTGATCACGATCAAAAATTTAATAGCATTATGCATTCTCTTACTTACTTGGCACTTCCAGTCTTGAATTCTGTGCACACGGAAAGTGATGACATTACTGAACTTAGTGCTTACGAACATGACTGAAAAGTGTCATTGAAGTTGTGTTAACAATTTTAGTCCCTGTTGTCGGTATTAGTAGCAAACTAGCACGCAAGCATATGTGTGGATAACAAAATATTAGTGCTGCTGAACGATTAAAAATTTTAATTGCAGATAATCATGCGATTAAAGATTGTGATAAATTAACTGTGCACTAATTAATGAAAAACAAACCAACACTTATCACAGCAGAAACAAGTTATTGCTGTGATAAGTGTTGGTTCATAAGTATTGAATAGATTTGTTAATTACCGTTGTTCAGTGTATAGTTGGCCATGTTTAGGCCTCCGACGTCCAAGATATTGCGAGAAGATGCCAACCACAACATGTACGTGAGTGGAGTTGTCGAAACCGAAGTCAAGTCAACAGAAGAGGGTTACGACTTGTTTTGCAAAGGTTGCATCCACTAATTTGTTTTTGCTTATTATCGCTGCCAAATGAACGGAATGAATGGCATAGATACTGTTTTCGTTCGATGTGTGTCTGTGTGCACTGCGCATTGGACTGGTCAGTCAGACCAGTTTAAAACGGTTAAAGCTACGAACATCAAATTTGACGTGCGTGTTCCCAGGGACAGTCTAGATATGACCCCTTAAAAATTTTTTGAAAGGGAGTGTCTGTAAAAAATTCACAAGCAATTTCTAGTTATGCAACTTTTTCACCAGAATCTGGCAGAACACAGCGATATACAATTTGTTATATAAAAAATACGGAATAGAAAACACGCTCTAAGCCTAAGCCTAACAGCCATCGTAGCTGCCACACCTTCAAGGCAGCTATCTCAGCATTTGCAAAAGCTTGACATACAAAACATCAAATTATCTGAAATAATGTAGTTGTTTAAAAATGTACTTTTTCTCTTACATGTTGCTGCTTTTACAGATTTACAGTTGTTCATATGTTTATCTACAACAGCTGTTTTTAACGGGGGTGTCCACACCCTCGGCAGCTCACGCATTCCCAGACAACCATCTCCATGTTCTTAACCTGTCATGGAAACATGATAGCATTGTGCCGTCCCTAATCACTTTTGCTTGAGTGATGCTTTTGGTTGGGTGACAGGAAGGGCATCCGTACTGTAAAAGTTCTGCCACAACAGTTCCTAGCAATTTACTTTTGATAACTGGAGTACTTTTGGAGTAACCAACCTGGAGTAACTCTGGAAAAATGGCCAGTTAAACAAAGACCATGTGTGCGTGTGTGTGTGTCTATGAGTCTCTCTCTCTCTCTGTCTCTCTCTCTCTCTCTCTCTCTGTGTGTGTGTGTGTGTGTTTCTGTACCCTTATCCTTGATTGTATAGAACTGCTAGCTGGGAGTGCAAGACTTGTTTTCTGAATGAGCAGAGTGCAACTTTTGGCTGCAAAACTGGATTGACTGGATACGTTTGGGTAGCAGAGTGTAATTGCAAAGCAGTTGTGAGTGAGTGAGTAGGGTTTAATGGCACATCAACGCAGTTTAGATCATTAGTGCCAAGCTTAACCCGAATAGCAGGCACAGAGTCCCCTACAGTAAAGGAGAGCTGACGCTATAGAAATCTTGCCAGCGCTATATAAATTTCGTGTAGCCCTACTACCGTGTCGCCTTTCAATTCAGCTCCGGTCCTTAAGGGATACGTGGGGTGGCAAGACCTACTTATAATTTACATCAGCACCTAAACATCATGGACTCAGAGCCCATTAACGGGAAGCTGTTTTGTGTAAATCAACAACATGCGTCAATACATCAACCAACACAGCATATACAGATATACACGATATTAATGTTCCCAAAGCATTTATATGTTTATCTTAGGGAGCCCTGTGGACGTTTGGACAAGGTTTATGTTAACTTGTGATCCGTGGCATGTATGTGAGTATGACTGTTGCTGATAAATAGGTCAGAAGAGAAGGAAGGTTGCACACACTGCTCTGAACACCGAGTCCAGCCGCAGTCACAGTGTCTTCTGTATACGTGTCGTGCAGGTGCCACTGGACACACGAGGAGAGCAAGTATTGGAGGTTGCTGATGATGCTGACTGCTCTGTTAGCTGTCATAATAATAATGATAATGATGTAGATGCCACCCCGCCAAGGCAGGGTCAGCCGCCAACTCAAAGACTGCTGGACCTCACAACAACACGTCTTCGTGTCAATTGCCATTGAAACAGCAGGTTCTTGGAACCAACAGGCTATTGATGCCATTAAAGACATTGGCAGACGCATCTCCGTCATTAAGTAGACGAATTTAAGTAGATGAATTTGTAAAGTGCGCTATGTCGGCCATTGGCCAGCCGAATCTGAGGAACCACTTGAAACTATCTATCTTTTCTAGCGCATTTCAGTTGCAGTACAGTGCGGTGATGCGGTCTCCTTCATGAGCACGTTTGATGATGACTAGAAGCCGTTCCAACCATACTAACTGTTCTTAATATTTCAGCCTGCAGGCTTTGTGCTGGCAGGTGCAAAAAAATTAATAATAATAACTAGCTGTAATTACCCGTCCTCCGGACGGTTACCCGTCCTCCGGACGGAGTTCTACTCGTGCCTTCGGCGCTCGCTGCTCGGCGCCTGCGGCGCCTCGTTACTGAAGCTGTAATTACCCGTAGTCCGGACGGAGTTTCATAAGCGTTCGCCAGGTGTTGCCTCTCCCGTTGTCCGGACGTAGTTTGAGCAGCATTCACCAGGTGTCGCTTTCGCGCAGCGTTCCGGGTGTTTCGTAATTCTGTCACTCCCGCACGCATACATGAATGACCTTGACATTTACCTTGACAGAAACACTCCCTGGGTGGACATGAGTGCGTGTCAAGTTTGGTCTCGATCGGCCCAGCCGTTTGGCCGGCCATACGGAACATAGATACAGACAGACAAACAAACATAACGCCTTTTATTATATAGATAATGACATTTGTAGAGTGCCATACACGAAGTTACAGTGGCACTGACAAACCATTTTAGTGTTTGAAGGTGTAAGAATTCATCAAAAAACACCTTAAAACTTTAGAAATTATTGTTGAGGTTTCAGCAACGGCTTATGCCTTCTTCACAATGACGTAATTGACTTCCGTTTGCTGTTTAGATGTCGTTACTGTGGTGAACAGCTTGTTATAGACATGAGAGAGCGACATCTAGTTTCGATATCTAGTTACAGGATATAAATTGATTCCTGACACGTTATTTTTGGACCCAGAAGGCAAGTCCCAAAAAGCCAGTCTAGTTGTTCTTGTTGTTGATGTTGTTATCAGTTCTCCCTGGTCCAAAAATCCCTACGGTTTTCTTAATACGCAGCGGAGCGCAACAAAACTGCATACACATTCATGCTGACATTTCTCACAGATCTGCCATTTCAGATTTTTCACTTATTTTCTAACTAATGAGTAATTGGCTAGTTAATTAGCATAGACTGCGGGAGTGCACGCAACAGCCAGAGCATGCCTGCTGGTCAGCTCAATGTGCATACAATGGCCAGCTGTTACAACTGTTGCGTGCACTCCCTTCCGGGTCCATAGTACCTTTCGTACTTGTTTTAAACGGAGTACACACGGTATGGTGAGTACACGAGGTATGGTGAGTACATGAGTTATGGTGCAGCGTCAACTTGTGTCTGTGCAGGACAAAGACAAGATCTTTGTGAGTCAGTTGGCACTGGTTGATCTTGCCGGCAGTGAACGCAACTTGAGGACCGGCACGGCTGGAGATCGACTTCGTGAAGCAGGTTACTCAGTGTGTTGAATTTTCTCCGACTCGCTGATGACGTCTTTTATTGGTCGACTTTCAGTCGGTGCAGTAAGGAAGATCAGGGACACAGAATGTATGGGGTTGAATAAACAGGAAGAACAATTATTGTACACAGAGTGCATACAGATCCTGGAAAGTCATGGAATTTAAAATTCAAATTTTCCAGGCTTGGAAAGTCACGGAATTAGGCCTAGGTCCTGGAAAGTCATAGAGAATAAACCAACTGGTTGCCACATTTTTGACCCATGTACGTTTTGCGAAATTTTGGACTCTACATTTTTCAATTCTGAACTCCACACTTTTCCATTTTGACTCCACATTTTGGTTGATCGGACTCCACGCTAAACTATGTACACAAGGTAATTGATTTAGTACATGTATATGAAAATCTGACTTGTGCGATATCCAGTCGATTAAACAGTCCTGGAAAGACATGGAAAATGGACATATGTGGTCCTGGAAAGTCATGGAAAACCACTTTCAGTGTCCTGTACGCACCCTGCGTACACAGTACAGTCTACTGACCATAATGGAAATTTTTTTATATTTCTGTACTAGAAAAGAAACATTTTATCATTGTCTTAAGAATTTCCTTTCTGCCAAGCGATAGAGCTGTAATTAACTAGTTGATGTCGGCTCATAATCTGTTAGGCACTTTATACATTTTTCATATTTCTCTAATAAGTTTTATCGCGTTATCTTTGTTTTTTTTGCAGCTGTGCTTCATTAAATGATGATGAACTAGCTTTTTGCATATGACAGTTTGTCCTGTTTTTCGTCCTTGCATTTGTTGCCTCTGTAACATTCCACCTCCCCTAATCCCTGTCCCCCTGGTGTTCTCATGCGTGCATTATTTGTTCTTCAGTAGTAGAAGAACATATTCACATCTTTGTTATATTAATATTGTTGAGAGTTGTCGTCGCAAGTAATATAAACCAGTCTGTCTGATATTAATATTAATTGTATTGGCCTAAGCCGAAACATTGCAATTACCACGTTGGCCATTATAGCGGTTTTTCTCGAATATCTCCATCAATTCTTAATCGATTTAAACCAAATTTACAGGCGTAGTAGTGTGCCAAAAAACAAACACGTCTCCGGGAATTTTTATGAGCTTTTTACCTCAAGCGGTTTCAGAGCACGGCGCCGCCACGACTTTTTTGTCCCGTTGTGTGTGTCACGGTGTAGCGAATCCCTCGACTGCCTCGCACTAGCATAATTTGGCTTAATTAACGTGTTTTCTATTCGAAGGAATGCCCGACGTCTTAAAATCAAAATATTTCTATCGTGGGTGTAGCCAGAATTGAAAAACCTGAAAATTTCGGATTTTGAACCACGCATATCGACATCAGACATACATTTTATAATTTCAAAAATGGTTTCAGCAGTTACGGCAGATGCCACAGAAGTGCCCATGCCGAAACACAAATCCTCTAGCACCAACGGTTTCCCCGCTACAGGGCAGTAAAGTGCATCCAAATTTTGAAAACAAAAAAAATTCTCGGAAAACCATTTTTTACCCTCTACTACGACCAGAAAAATACGCTGAATCCATTGGTGAAATCCATTTTTTAATCCGTTCACAAATAGCGGAGATAGTTGCAATTTTGTTACCGCCGTGTCTGGTCTCTCCAATACGTCGCAATGCAGCGTCTACAACTAGGCGCGTAGGCCGATACTTTGCACTGGGCAACACTTGCCCCGTAGCTTTTTCTAGTTAAGTGTTATCATTACAGGTAACATAAACCGGTCTGTCTAATATTAATATTAATTGAGTGATGTCATCACAGGTTACATAAACCAGTCTGTCTGATATTAATATTAATTAAGTCTTGTCATTACAGGTAACATAAGTGGTCTATCTGACATTAAAATTAATTAAGTATTGTCATCACAGGTAACATAAACCAGTCTCTGATGGTGCTGCGCAACTGTATTGAGATTCTGCGTGAGAACCAGAAACAGGCTGCCAATAAGGTGCGTTTGTTTTCTAGCATTAGTAAAGGTCGAATGTTAGTCGGTCTGATGAATCTTACTGTCCATGGTAATCCGTGAATTTTTATTCGGAATTTATCATGTTATTTTAAAGTGGTCGTCTGTCTGTGTAATGATTGCAATTTTTTGCCTTTGCCACCATAAGATGGTGCAGGAGGCATAGTGTTCTTATCATCCATCTATATGTGATGTTGTTTCTGTGATATCTATGGGTTTCTGTGATATCTATGGTTTGCATTGATGGAGTTTTCGCCAATATTTTGTCAGTATTGCGTCTTGAGATAGATGAACTATTAGGTTTTGTGATCAAAAGGTCAAGGTCACCACATGACCTTTATACTAAAAATAACATTACGGGTTTGTTTTTTGCGATAATTCCAGCATAAATTGACGGATTGTCTCTCAACTTTCTTCATTAGTGCATCTTGGGACAAAGATGAACTGTTTGGGTTTTGAGTTCAGTAGGTCAAAGATCAAGATCGCAGCATGACCAAATATGTTAAAACTAACCACAGTGCCCAGCGTGCAGAGATATACGGAGTTGTGCGTTGAGTTTCAACTATCTGCAGGGTGGCCACAAACCTGGAAAACCTGGAATACTCCGGGATTTCTCTGAACATGGAAAACTCTAGAATTCTTAGGGAATTCTGTGCAACCTCAGGGAAAAATTGTAACAAACCAAGTATTTTTAGTTCGTCATTCAAATATTTGTGTAAAACAGCTGTTGACTGGGTAAACAGGATCATTAGGAACAGAGACGAGGTCAGAGTGTGGTGGAGTTGATGTGGAATGACCCTTGATGAAGGTCATTATTACGTTTACTTTTTGTTGCAATAACCTATGGAAAAGTAAGTTTATGGCTCTGGAAAAGCCTGGAAAACTCAGGGAATTTTTTTCTCCTACTTTGTAGCCACCCTGTATCTAGTTTGCACAAAATATCTCAGTTATGTCCATATAGTTGAAAATTTCTTGACATGCCATGTGTTGATTAGTATGCCTTAGCAGTGCTTCTTATTTCAGAAATCCATGTATATTTGACACAAACTTTGTATACTTGCCTGAATGTGTAACTGTTTTAGTTAGCTGGTAGTTATAGTTTATGTGCAACATATTAGTTGCAGTAAAGTTGTAAACGGATTGATCAAGCCCATTACCATTATTAAATGATATCACAAACCGGTATTTATGTCAGAAAAATACAACGAACATATTTAGGGTTTATGGTTTATGTGAAAGAACTGAGAAAACTTGTTATTTGAATAGACACTCGTGTGTTGCAGGAAAATCTATGTGGTCCAGCGGTATTTGAAATATCATTATTACGTAATTTATACTAAGTTGCTTATGTTGTTGGCATTTTAGTCAGTTTTTTGTCCTTCAACTTCTGTTGTCAACAAATACTTGTGCCGTTCGTTCAGTTGTTGAGATGAAGTTTGTATTTGCAACATTGTTAGCTGTGCTGTGTTGATGGCGTTGTTGTTGTTATTGTTGTTTACAAGTTCAGCAAATACTGTTTTCATCACTTGATATTGCGTAACTGCAGGGTTGTCCGATTTAAAACAATGCAATTTAAATTTAAATGTGATTTAAATCAATTGATTTTTTTGTGATTTAAATCAAACTTAGTTTCGCGTTTTTCAGTTTATGTTATGCTGTAAAGCATCATATATTTAGCCAAAGTAATGAAACTTTGATTAATTGTTGCTTACTTACTTTTTGCTCAGCAAGAGTACAACCGGAAATAGTAGAAGCATGACGGCCATGTTGTTTTTGTGAGAGCATACAGACCAGTTTCAAAAATTTGGTAAAACCTTGGCAAGAAAATGCAAATTTTTAAAAAGAAAAACAAAAAATCTGATTTAAATAAAAAATCCGATTTTTTATTCCGAAGAAATCACGATTTTTTCCAACCCTGCATAACTATTAATTTTGTTTGTTAAATTCAGTTTGTCGACGTTTCACGTGTACAGATATGACCCGAGTGTTTTGCGGTTATGCTTATTAGCATTTGTTGATAATAGAAACTTTTGTGAAATAAGTATTATGTATTTTTTGTAAGCTCTGTTCAATCCAGCGTTCTTCATCTGTTGCAGTTCATACAGTACCATCCCACAATTTG
>Ga0209679_1000837_pt1 | contig 11956 bp, 9 predicted proteins | sample WorMetHEROISLAND_4_FD_187408 | JGI IMG/M metagenome (GOLD analysis project Ga0209679, IMG submission 187408) | Marine gutless worms symbiont microbial communities from Max Planck institute for Marine Microbiology, Germany - Olavius sp. 2 HERON... ...
GGACGCGACTGTATGTTCACTTGAAAAAGTGAACTTTAAAGTTTAAACTGTTGTATCTATTGAACCACATGAGTTATTTTAATAAAATTTGCAAGATATGTGGCCTGAATCCTCATCTGGAAACGCTGTAAATTTGGTGAAAAAACCTTCTATAACTCCAGAGATATAGAATTTTTCCTAAGGGATTACTTTTTTATGGCGCGCCCTGCAGGTGTATAACGTAAAACTAACAAAAAGAGCAGAGATGGTCATTAATGTGCCGCTTCTTCGAATTCACAGATCTTGAAAGAACAATCCTGAAACGACAGAACGACAACGAACAATGTCCAGTAATAAATTCATAGTAATTGGACTGATTTAAAACAAATAATTGCTATTTGACCAGTGTGCACCGTTTTCTCTCGTGTATTTTTGTACGCCTATAGCGCATAAAATTAAAATTGATTAAATGGAACTGAAAAGAAACAAGAGGATGATTAAATTACCAAGAAGCAGCGATTGTTCTTCGTTATTCTGCCCATATTAAACCACGTAAAACGATTAAAACCATTAAAACAGAAAACATTACACATAAATATGACGTAATAGTGTCGTCACAAAGCATTGCTGTGAATAGTTAGCAAGTATGGAATAAGTACTACTAAACAGTTTTGAGTAAACTTTAAAATGTTACACATTCGAAAATGTAGCGTCGATATTAGCAGTAGTGTATGTTTTGCTATGTAGGGGGTTACAGAATAAAGGTGAGGTGGCTAGCGAAATTTACGTTTATGCGTCATACATGTACATTTCTTGTTGTAACAGTAAAAAATGGTTAAGATCGGTGTACATTTACGGAAGTAATCGCAAAATTAAAACCGGGACTCCGCTTTTTTGGAACACCCTGTATATAATTATAAATTTATAATTACGTAACGTAGTCGTATGCGTACCAGCAATACATGCCGTCATGAAGCAGGCAACGTTGCCGGCGATCATTGCCCTCAAAGCTACGACTGCAATGTCGTTGCGGCGTGACGCGGCCATGGTGCTAAGCGCTCCCAGCTGGATGCCTATTGCGCCAAAGTTGCTGAAGCCACACAGTGTGTATGTTGATATCAGCTCCGAACGCTTCTACGAATGAACATACCGGTATTCACGTAACAGTTCCGCGTTTTCTGCATTATACAAGTTTGTCCAAAATAAAGTAAGCCAATAAGTCTCAAAGCTTCATTACTTCAGCAAATATTGACAGATTCTTAAACTTCTTTCACCGACACACTTGCGTTGTCTTTATGACCTTGACCTTTGACCTTAAACTGTACATTTCTCGATATATGGCGTTTCATGGAGCAACATTTCAACCAAGCTTAAAGATTGTATGATCATTTGTTGAGCAGTTACGACGCATTTCGCGTATGAGCTTGTGAGCCTTGATGATCTTGATTATTTTTTTATGATCTTTGTATGATTCTACTTTACATAAAACGCAATGTTTAAAAAGTAACGCGCTGTACTGTGAGAATCGTACAGGACTAAAGCACTGGACACAGCGCATTAACTTCGCCGAGACTTATGCGGCCGACACACAGACACACGCATAGCATGACGCCGAGCGTCACAATACCTTCGCTCGCTAAGCGGCGGCGAAGGTAAGAACACATATATGGCATTCTACAATTTTTTCCGCCACAGAATTGAACTGCCATTACGTTTATGGACTCTCAGATTTTGTTAACAGATATTCGGGCTCTTTGACTTTCTAAATATTTCGGTTAATATTCAGCTCCATTTAGTCGAAGTTTATCCGTAAACAAAAGTTTAATATTCACATACAATCCTGGTGGCGGTTTGGCTTAGCGATAACGCGTTGATCTCGATCAACGAAGTTGCTGTACGCCGAGCCCGGTTAACACTTGGATGGGTGACTATGCAGGCAGGCAAACTATCTCGCTATGTGTAACCAGCCATCCTGGTCGACTCAGACTTCTGCCGTCCGTTGAACGGTAAAATAAGTATCAGCTTTCTGGCCGAGTAGTAATCAAATGGTGATTGTGGGTGTGGACACTATAGCTGCCTATTCAGGCGAACAGCGGCTTAAGTCGACTGACTGGCTTCGTCTAAACGTCGGTGGCCACTGGGCGATGTTCGGCATTCATGAAATGAACCGGAAGAACTCTCGCAATGGCTGTTATTTTTATGTTACAGCGGGCGAACATAACTACACCGTATATACATACACACATATCGGCACCTCACACACTGTCGCGTCTATTACCGCCGCTAGAATTGTTGTTGTGCGCGTGTAGTGAATATTTTTGTCATCTAAATACACTGCACACTTGCACAGCCTGCAATGACTGCATGCACGCACTAGTTTTTTAGAATACAAGCAAATTCAATATGTTACACGCAGAGACGTTTTATCGACGAATCTTTGCTGCTACCAGTTACTGTACCGGTACATGAAAAATCTGTTAAGAAGCACTGAAATTACCTCGACTATAGAAGCATTTAAGTACGCTACCTGTGCGACTGGTTACATATCGAGACGGTCACCTATCCCAGTACCACCCTGGCCCGACGCAGAGCAACTAGGTTGATCAAGACCAGCGCGTAACCAAACCGCCATAAAAATACAGGGTGGCCCAAAAATTGGCACAATATTTTGTACGCCTTAATTTGACCAAATATTAACCGATTTTCAGAATTCTTTCACTGTCAGAATCAGGAGAAAATTTGTAATAACACTATCACTAAAGATCCCACCACACCTCAGCTGTGTAGCTACACTACCTTGTGTCCTAAAAAAGCACCACGACGCGGCGTTCTTCCTTCAAGGCCAAGACCTGCTTTTTAAAACATTTTACTTACTTGTACATTTGATGTAAAAGCTGCAGGATGTGACTGTTACTTTAGACAATAACTGAGACAATAAACACGTGTTGTTACAGAAGTCTTCTTGTTTCAATTGTTGCTGTTAAGACACTGACATTTCACAAGGTAATGTAGCAACACACTTGAGGTGTGGTGGAATCTTTAGTGATAATGTTATTACAAATTTTCTCTAGATTCTGACAGTGAAAGAATTTTGAAAATCGGTTAATATTTGATGAAGTTAAGGCGTACAAAAATGATGCCAATTTTATTGTGCCAATTTTTGGGCTACCCTGTATTCTAAACATAAAATGAAGGAGCACCGTTATAACGCCATTTGTGAGTACGGTGTCGTTAAGTCCCGGAGACGTGAGTATGACGTCATCATCGTGCCAGTACCACGTGCCGTTGTCCGTCACGTGACGTTCCAAAGTCTCGCGGTTGTGGATAAGTTGCGAGAGTTGGCTGTATGCGACGAATTCGTTGAGAAACGTTTTGGTTCCAATCATCTCTGCCACCTTACGACAGTCAGCCACGTTCACACCCATCACGACTGCCAGCGGCCACAGCACGTACGAACAGATCACCTGCATAGTACATGGCCTGTAAATAATCCGTCAAATTACAGGCTTACATCATCCTACACTATCAAGGTCAGGGTGAAGGTCAGGGCTGAAATATGGCTGACCAAATAACAAAGCTAGAACTGTAAGATTGGAAAATGACGGACTGGAAAATTTCGGAAGAATGTAACTCATGGCGAGGCATAATTATTTATTATTATTAAAATAAATGACAAAGGGCCGAAGCCACTAACATGCCACAATAAAAATATAAAATCTAATCTAAAATATAATACCTTGGTAACTTGGTTATTATTGTACCGGTATAGCCTTTGAACAAGTTGATAAAATTTAGCAGAAATGTCTGATAAACTATGCTGTTATAACCAACAACAACATTCTAAACTACTGGCTCATTTAAAGTGTCCGCCTTTCGCATTTACGCGTCTTCGTGCGTGCGTTTATTTTCGCTAAAAGCACGCACGAAGACGCGTGCGCCAGTACTGCCGGTCTGTCGTATCAATAACGAGCTGATCCAGTTCGTCCCAAGCTGTCGGGATACGCGAACGCAGTTCGTCGACGTCCTTGATCCGTCCTTTAGCGGCATTGTGTAGCATTATCTCGTGTTTAGTCGTGATAATTTTTATGCCGAAAAACAGCATAGTAACAAAGCAACACAAGAGCAATACATGTTACATATGTGGATATACAACGCAGCATTTAGTTAACTGACATAACGGTAAGCAGAAATAAGACGGCGCAAAGACAGCAAAAGTTATACGCGACCAATAATTGAAAAATTCAAAGCAAATTCGAGCGAGAAATTCCAGAAAATTTTAGAAAGCGGATCTTTCCCAGCAAGTAAAGCAGGGATCTTCCGGGATTTTTAAATTTAATTGTACGAGTAAAAGAGTAGTGGAATGTGAGACCATTTGCACCTTGATTACTTACAAATTCACAAGTAATCTTTTTGCATATTAAGCTATATTTCGGTAACTTAAGGTAAGACAACCATGTTTCTGCATAAGCCGCTTGAATTCACGTCAGTGAGACCGTTTGGCATAGGTGTGCGCGTGCAAAATAGTTGCTTAATCACGGTAGTGATTAGCTTACCTGAAAGGTAAGTTGTTGGACGCCGACGCGTTGACCTAACCAGGTGAGCGTAGCGTTGATAAACTGAAGCAGAGCGAGGAATGCAATCAGATTGGCAGCGATGTTGGCGACCAACGAGACAGAGCTTGAAGCACCCGCTGCGGCAGCCTCGATAAAATTCACCTCCGATCTGTCGTACAGCGGGCACGATCCTTCAAAACTGACTGCACTGACTGAGCCAAAACTGTGGGATAGTCGAGTTCAGTTCATTTAACTGCGAAGATCTATTCCTATCATGAACATGCTACGCGCCCTGATTCTGTTCATTCAGACTTTGGCGCTTTATAAATCATTTACTTACTTACTTACTTACTTTATTAAACAGTTCAATTTTGAGTCCATTGCAGAAACAGGAAAACGCATGAATGAATGAATGAATTTATTTGTCAACAACAAGGTTAACAGCAATAATACAATGTTGACAGGACATCAAGGAAGGTGAAGCCGTCACTAACAGATGCCCAAAATAATAAGAATATTACACAGAAAACATGAATACACAGACATGTTGTACAGCAATTTCCAGCAAGTGTACGAGGGTTAGCCACAGCTAAAACGAATACAGATGCAATTGCTGATACAAATACTACAAAAAAGTTTATTTACATCCCCCGTGGTTTGTGATCTCTGATCTGTGATCTGTGAAAATGATAATGACAGGTCTTGAACAGTTGTTGGTAGCGAGTTTTAGGTTTTATACGCGATCCGTCTCGTGCCTATTAATCTCTGCCTAACGTTTCCCACTTTCTCTTGATAAGCAACGGGCGATAATAATCAAATGGTAGATAAAATTAACTATAGATATATCTCGATTATTATTTTACTTACGCTTTCTCTATTTCCTTCGCCTCCTTTGCAGTTGTGCGCGATTTGGCGGTTTCTGGGTAAAACAGTTTGGAGATGGCAAGAGCTGCTGGGGCTGACATGAAAGACGCCGACAACAGGTGATTCGCTGGTATCTGTAATAACATTATACGTTCAGATAAAGCCCTTTTAAATATTCCATACATTTATTTGTCATTGAAATGACAGATGTAAATAGGTTATTATGATGACGTCATATAGGTCGCATTACACGTCTTGCCAGTTAGTCTGTCCATCTGTCTGTCCTTCCGTGCGGCTTAAAATTTATATTCCCAGAAATTAGAGTCCCCAAACTACGTGACCGCTGCTATAGTATGGGTCTATCTGTATTTCATTTTATGTAACCTTTTTTGAAAACCAAGAACAGGAGTTATATACGAGCGTTAAAGCGCGACCCCACTGTCCTTTGACCTTTTTTCTAGAGAACGCGCGATTATCAACACAAACCTTTTATTGCCAGAAACTGGAGTCCCTGCCGAAGATTCGCACCGCTGACAGTATGTCATTTTGTCCGGGGGCATTTTGTCCAGGGGAGTTTTGTCCAGGGGGCGTTATGTCCTGAAGTCATCTTTATTAGTTTTCACGCAATTATTTTCGAAAATCGCGCGGTCGGACGCCTACACCAGATAAACCGACACGAAAAGAGAATTTTTTGCGCAAAATAGCCATTCAGGGTCATTCAAGGGCATGGATTTTGTGATATCTGAAAATCTGACGAGGGATTTCGTATCGCTATATAATATGGCTGGCCTCATCTGTCATCTCTAACTAGCAAAAGCGCTGACAATAGCCGTTGTCGACAAACCCACTGTCGTTTGACGCCCCTTCCCAGGGAACCCCCGCGAATATCCGCAAAAACTATACATTGCCAGAAATTAGAATCATTGGGCTACATTTTGCGGCTGATAGTATGGGTCTATTTTTATTCAAATTTTTGTGGTGGGCTCCGAAAGACGCATGTTTTGCGCAATAGAGTGCGTAACGGCCGTTCAATGCCATCAAAGGTCGTTGATTTGAGCACCAATCGAAAGGGCGTATGCGACTTCCTATTAGTCGTTAATAGTAAACTTGGTCCTATCTTGTACCGTTTCTGAGATAAGGCGAGCTGGCGACTTATTGGCTAAAATTGCACATTTTTTCCGACCCCACTCTCATTTAACGCCCTCGCTCGAGGTGAATCCTTTAGAATTTCTGGATGAACTTTTATCGCCAAGACTATAGATTCCTTGGGCTATCCGTCGGTGAATATTTCGTGATCCTAGTTTGCGTTATTTTGACACAGTGCCAGCGTGTAACAGACAGACAGACGGACAGACGGATAACTCGATCGTAGCTAGCATAGCAAGCTGTGCTGATGCCGTGTAAAAAATTCGTCAAGAACGTACAAAAACCACAATTGGCACTCAGAGGTAGATAGACAGACAGCAGAAGTGGAAAAATTACAGAGCAAAAGGAATCGGCGAAAGGTAAGGAAGGATAAGGAAGATAGAACAGGTTTTGCCCCTCTGAAAAATTTTGTGCGGGCGTCCGCGAGTGGAAGAAGAAAAGAGACAGAACTGACACCGAAGGTGATGTAAGCAGCCAAGACACCGCCGGCGATCGTCGCAAATCCACCGGTCATGACCGCATGTGTTTCGGACTTTGTCATGTACGGCAGCAACGGCCTTATCATCAATGGTGCTTCGGTCTGCAAATATCACATAATAATAATTGAACGGGTCCGTCAAATTACAGGCTTACATAACATAAGAAAAACAACTGAGTTCAAATTAAAAGTAACAAAGGTAACGACGCACTAAATCGCAAATACAAACTCAAAAGAACTAATAACAGAGGTACACGATAGCACAAAAGTACATGTAAGCCACCAAATTTCGCAACTTCATAAATTGCAGTTATGACAAAATTGACGAGATGCCGACATACCTCAAACCCGTCGCTACACTACCTTATGAAATCAAAAGCTGACGTTATTATTTCACAATGTGGTGCAGCGAAGCGTTAAAATGTGGTGTGATCCTTGTTGCAAATTAATCGGTGAGTGAAGAAATTTTTTAAATTCGGTCAATTTTTGATGCAGATATAACATAAAATTGGTTTTTATTAAGTTAATAGCGCAACGTTGTAGTGAGAGTAAACTAAAATTAGACAATTCTGTAGCGACCAGAAACCGACCAGTGATACCAAAACATGTAACACGCAGCTTACCTGACCGAGGAATATATTTGCGGCGGCGTTGAGAGATTCGGCGGCTGTCGTTGCCATAGTAACTTGCATCACGCAGGCCATTTTTCTGACGATGCACTGCATAACTCCCCAGTAGAACAGCACGGATACAACTGAACTGAAGAATATGACAACCGGCAGCACCTGCAACGTTGTTAACTATAAGGTTGCAGAGACAAACATAAATATGCCTTCAACTTTTGAAAGTAATTTTTACGTCACAATTCGAACACTTCTCAACTTCTCAAGCGTATAGCTAACAGGACTCACAACTTCAGTGTTAAAACCTGTTACTGGCCTGAAAAGCAAATAAGTGATCACGATATGAATCGCCGAAGACGAATTTTGATCCCGTGTCTGTGTAGGCAAGAAACTTGGAGACTCGATCTCCGAGCCACTTGAACGCCGCATATCCCGCCGGCCAACGTAGAACGGCGATAGCGAAGACGAACTGTAGACCAATTCCCCATAACACTGTCTGCCAGTTCACCTGTGATACACAACGAATATTTGTTGAATCACCATAGACGAAAGTCGATCGCATATGCTGCGTGCACCTCTCATGTCGAGAACAGTTCGTCACAAGAGCGGTACACCATGACGGCTGGCCGTCATGGTGTAGGCTACCGCTGCCTGCATGGTCATGCACCTCGGTACCTCGCCGACCATCTCACTCCAGTCTCTGACGTCGCTTCCCGGCTTCGTCTCCGTTCCGCTAACCGACAGCAACTTCTCGTACCTAGCTGTCGACTTGACACGTACGGCCGTCGGGCTGTCTTCATTGCTGGTCCGACGATATGGAATTCGTTACCTGACGAAGAGACCCGACTATTGTTGCCAACACTGCTATCCAAAAAAACGGGACAGCCCTTTCCCTTTCCTCCTTCCCCCTTTTCCTTCTCTCCTTTCTCTTTCATTCGGCGTCCCGGGGAAGCGGGACAGAGGGGTCAAAATACGGGATGTCCCAGGAAACACGGGACGTTTGGCAACCCCAGACCCGACGCGTGGTTCAGACAGTTTTAAACAGCTACCCAAGACAATCTTGTTCAGTTTCTACTAATGCGACCTGCGCATTAGAGGTTTCTTAAATGATGCGCGCTATATAAATTCAAGTTTTACTTACTTTACTTACTTACTTACTTACTTAACGACATGTATAAATAACGTGCAACATCGCGCAGTTTCTCTGTGACAGCTGAGCTTCTAGTTATCAGAGCCACAATGATAACAGTAATGCAAAGGTAGCAAAATGAACGATAGCCAATGTTATTTATATAGCAGTGCCGTCACAGGCTTACAAACTGTTAATGCATTATGGAATAGGGACCTACATCTTATGAACACGCGGTAAATATTCATCTCTGGCAAGCATGAAATTCTGAAAGAGAAAAAGAGCTGCTACAGGCGTCACACAAACGTACTTGCCTTTCTCGGAGCAATGGAGAAGAGGAACATGATGGACAGATAGACAAAAATGCCGGACAGTGAAACCAAGTTGTAGTAGCTCTTGGTCTGAACGGTGACATCGACGATCACAAAGATCACTAAGAATGTATACAGGACAGCAAGGACGATCCTATACACAAACAGTTGAGAGTCTGAGTAGCCAGCTGGGATGACAACGCGACAGTTCTTTGCCTTTGGAGATAGAGAAGCAGGGGCGTCCATCCTCCCCAAAAAGCCATGACGCAACCTTCCTCCTTCCCTTCCTTCCCCCTCCCTCCCTTTCTCCCTTCCCACCCTTTCTTCCCCCTTTCTCCCTCCCATCCCTTCCCTCCCTTCCCCGCCCTTGTCCTTCCCTTCCCTTCCCTTAGACGTAGGACCCCTTAAATCCAGCTAGGACATTTCAGAAGGATGAGAGTAGACTGTTGTTCAGTGCAGAGGTGCATAAACATTTTTTTCCAAAAAAACGTATTTTAGTGCATTTTTAGCATTTTCCACACCAAGGCGGCACATTCATCCATGTGGTAATCCGAGCTCTTCATACGTATAGTTCTAGGTCTTTTTGTTGCTACCACTGAATTTCCCAACAACCCAGCTGTTGTACAGCTAATTCTTACTTTGTTTCAAAGCTAGGTACTACATGTATGTTAAAAATCCCAGTTCAGAGAGCCAGATTACATAACGAGCAATTGTACTTGCGTTTAAAACGTAAACTTGGGCTCAGAAACTCTACGTATTCGGAACCTTGTTAAGCTACGTGATCAGCTTTCTGAATGAGTTTGACAAAAAGAAAAAGACGAAAAATAAACAAACAAAACGAATTCTGAAACAGCAACATTGTAAATGTCATATCCTGGTGTTCCGGCAAGAAATTATGAAATCTAGGCCCAGGAATAGTCCACGACAGTTTTATATGGCCGGGAACTGAGTTCCAGCACGTTCCGGCAGACTTCGCACACTTATCATATTGAGAAACGTACCGGTTAATCCGTCTATGATGTCTGTGAATGTAGCTGATTGCCTTGCACGTCGATATCGACTCGATCTTTGGACGCCAGCAGCGAAACAACAGCGACAGTGCCAATATGGCGACTACCAGACATGTGACCCAGAGCAGTCGGATGGACGGCTCGTCACCGAACTCGTAATAGACGGCGTAGCCGAAATAGAGAGCGTATAGTAAGGCCAGGACTGCCAGAAGACTGGCCTTGAGGTAAGCTTTGTGGCGACTGCAGAACGCCAACAAGGTTGATCTGCATCCGGTCATATGATCAGTGATAAAACAACTCCCACCATCATCATCATCATCATCTTCATCGTCTTTGTCGCATTTTTCGTCATCGTCGTAGTTGTCGTTCGACTTGGCGGCATGTTCCATCTGGCGGTACAAATTGTCCAATCTTTAACGACATCGACTAGAACATAACGCTTATCGAACCTAACATGCTTATGATATCCAGCACTGTCGCTGATGGCAGAGGTGTAGCTAAGGCGAAGCAAATGTAGCAACTGATTCCCCTAACTTCCAAAGGCCACTTTCCGAGTGGTGCAAATCCGAGTTTAATCGGGGAGAGGTAAGACCTGATAAATTAAACTGATCCCATACACCTTCTCGAAACACCGAAATCGTTTTATCCGGACTCACAACGCTTACACAAAACCTACACTACTTGACGACGTCTTTTACAACTCGTTTTGTTTTCCTGACCAGTTTATGCCACGCTCTTATTTGCTTCTGGAAGATTTTTCTGACTACCGCGTATGCCAGTGCTTGTGGTATTAGAAATAACTGACTTGCATGTGCATAGCGCCTATAGTCAGTGATTGAACTGCTGATAAAATAACGTAATAGGCTTATAATCATCGACGTGAATGCAACATCATTATGTTGATCGGCTAAATTCGTTTTATGCGCAGCAGCCGCAACTTGAGGTGTTGATTTTCCGGAGTTTAAGTGGTTGAAACGTAAGATCTGAACAAACTAAATACAAGACATACATACATACATAGTTTTATTGAATAAAATGGCAGCAACAGCATTGCACAAGTCAGCCTACAATTGCAGTCTATCTCCAAACATGCATTCTAGTCTTACATGTATTCTCTTATCATTAGTTGTCGTCTTTGATGAATTTTTATTTCCACCGATCTCTCTTAAAACATTGCCGCACAGCCGCAGGAATGAATTTCAACAGGATAGTCAGGGTCTAAAATTCATTTTCTCTCTGTGATAGCTGGTAAGCTAGGGGTACTGTACATACAGACCTATTGAGACACCGATGCTGAAGTCATTGGTAGCTCTAAATTAAGAGTTTCGTTTAAAATACCGGTACGAACTTGCTTCGTTGTTTCGTTATTCACTTGTTGGACAAAATATTTCAACGACGTACTTTCGACATTAAAAAGACAAAAGCTACACTGGTATTGACCAACTCCAGACCTCTTTCGCCTCTTCCTATTCTGCCCACATTATTCACGGTGAATAAACATAGTATGTATATATAGACACAGCAGAGATTACCTGGAATGACGACGTTAGATCTACAGTCTGTTGTTTGGCGGAGTGGACAGTGGATGCTAGCTCTTCTATCTCATTCTCTGTGTGAAAACCTTCGTTGATCTTACCGTCGGTTTCAGTGTTGTCAGTGGGAAGAACGCGGATATTCACCAACTCCACACCTCCTTCGTCTTCTCTTCCTCTACCCACATTCGCGGACGACGACATCACTTCCCCAGTGCTCTTACCAATCACTCGCAAGTAGTAGAAATGTATGCGATCTGGCTCATTTGACCATTATACACCTTCAAAATCACATATCTTTCACATCTTACCTTCCTTCACCCACAAATAT
>Ga0209679_1000838_pt1 | contig 11954 bp, 10 predicted proteins | sample WorMetHEROISLAND_4_FD_187408 | JGI IMG/M metagenome (GOLD analysis project Ga0209679, IMG submission 187408) | Marine gutless worms symbiont microbial communities from Max Planck institute for Marine Microbiology, Germany - Olavius sp. 2 HERON... ...
GATACTCTCCGGTCTTGGCGAACAGGGCGGGGAGCCAATCGACGGACAGGCTCGGGGCCTCAGGATGGGACGGCTTTCCCCGGGATTCTTCATCAACTCCCTTTATAGCTTATCCTTGGCTTTCCCTCAGAAACAGAACATACAAGGATGCGGTTCGCGGTCGGGGTTGGCGTAGGGCGGGAAAGTGTAGCGCATTCCGCCGTTAGCGCTTCCGTTCCGAGGCGGGATGCGCGCCGCGGGACCGCTGAGGCGGTCCCGCGGCGCTATCCCGCCCTACAGGGCTGTGCCCACCGGATGAGATTGTTGGAGCTACGAATCACGCGAATCGGCGCGAATCGATCTACGCAGAAGGTTGTCCGCAATCAACCACTATGGACTGAAAGTCCATAGTCTGGAGGACTAACGTCCTCATCCGTGGACCAGCCACGGACTGGAAGTGAAGGGACTTAACGTTCATAGTTTCAACTATGATGCGCTTCGCGCACTAAAGTTATTGAAGCAATGAACGAAAATCGGTCTCGAATCCATGCCATATTGATCTCGATCAAGAAACCATATCTGGTAATCCGAGAAATTTTCAAACACAATATGTTGTGTAAAGGATCTGTTCATTCGACTGTGGATTAAGCTCATGCAGGCTAGCTTTCCCCGGGTCGCGACCCTTCCTGCCCATGTGCGCAAACGCGACGGTCGGGAGGTCCCTTTCGATGCCCGCAAGATCGAGTCCGCCATCCTGCGTGCCGGTCAGGCGAGCGGGGAGTTCGGGGCCCTCGAGGCCACCGGACTCACCACGCAGGTGATCAAGGTCATCAGCCATCGCCTGGATCTAGGTCGCATCCCGGATATCGAGGGCATCCAGGACGTGGTGGAGCAGACCCTGATCGCCGCCAACCACTTCGAGACCGCCCGCGCCTACATCGTCTACCGCGAGCAGCACTCACGGCTGCGCGCGGACCGCCGTACCCTGGTGGATGTGGCCGCGTCCGTCAACGAGTATCTGGACCGCTCCGACTGGCGCGTCGCCGCCAACGCCAACCAGGGTTACTCCCTGGGTGGTCTGATCCTCAACAGCGCCGGCAAGATGATCGCCAACTACTGGCTCTCCCACGTCTACCCGCCGGAGGTCGGTGCTGCCCATCGGGAGGGGGACATCCACATCCACGACCTGGATATGCTGGCCGGCTACTGCGCGGGCTGGTCCCTGCGCACCCTCCTGCACGAGGGCTTGAACGGCGTCCCCGGCAAGGTGGAGGCCGGTCCGCCCAAGCATATGTCCTCCGCCGTGGGCCAGATCGTCAACTTCCTCGGTACCCTGCAGAACGAGTGGGCCGGCGCCCAGGCCTTCTCCAGCTTCGATACCTACATGGTCCCCTATGTTCGCAAGGATCGCCTGAGCTATGAGCAGGTCAGACAAGCCATTCAGGAGCTCATCTACAACCTGAATGTACCGTCCCGGTGGGGCTGCCAGTGTGTCGACGAGGAAACGGAATGCCTGACGGAAAACGGCTGGAAGCGCCATGACCGGATCGTCGCGGGGGAGAAGATCGCGACGGTCGACTGGCGTGATAACCGGCTGGAGTATCTGGAGCCGCTGGCGCTAATCGCCTACGACTTCGACGGTGAAATGTACGTGCTGCGCAACCGCACCCAGGAGCAGTGGGTAACGCCCCGGCACAAGGTGATGCGCAAGCTGTTCAACAGCGACAACCGGTGGGTACTCGAAGACATCGAGGCGGTAGTCGAGCTGAAGTCGCCGGTCATCGTACCCAATGCCTGGGAAACCGCCTCCGTCCATGAGGTGGACGACGATCTGGTCGAGCTCCTGGCCTGGGTCGTAGCCGAGGGAAATTTCGATTTCAGCGGCGGTCGCCGCCGCGTAAGCCTCTGGCAGTCCACCGGCAACCACGAGAACGCCGCCGCCATCGAGCGGGTCCTGACGACGCTGGGGCTGAGCTGGCACGAACGGCTGCAGACCGGAACCTACGCCAATCACCCGGTCTGCCGCTATCGGCTCAATGCGGAAGGCAGCGAGCTGGTGCTGCGCTACACGACGCGAAAGTGCGTGCCGCCGCTGATCCGCACCCTTTCGGCGCGCCAGATCAGGCTGTTCCTGGACACCTACATTCGGGGCGACGGCAGCATCGAGCCGAACGGTCGCATCCGCATCTGCACCAACGACCAGGAGAATCTGGACGCGCTGCAGGAGCTTTGTGTCCTGGCAGGCTACGGCAGTACCGTCCACACGCGGGCGGACTCGGGCGTCCAGATGCTCAACATCGTCCGCAACCGCGAGACCTACATCCAGCTCGTTCAACGCCGCGCTTACCGCGGCAAGGTCTGGTGTCCGACCACTCGCAACGGCACCTTCATTGCACGCCGTCGCGGCAAGACCTTCGTTACCGGAAACACCCCCTTCACCAACCTCACCTTCGATTGGGTGTGCCCGGAAGATCTGCGCGAACAGATCCCGGTCATCGGTGGCGAGGAGCAGCCCTTCACCTATGGCGAACTCCAGGCGGAAATGGATCTGATCAACCGGGCCTATATCGAGGTGATGACCTCGGGAGACGCCAAGGGACGCATCTTCACCTTTCCCATCCCCACCTACAACATCACCGAGGACTTTCCCTGGGAGAGCGAAAACGCGGACCGGCTGTTTGCCATGACCGCCCGATATGGGCTCCCCTATTTTCAGAACTTCATCAACTCCGAGCTCAAGCCGAACATGGTGCGCTCCATGTGTTGCCGGTTGCAGCTCGACCTGCGCGAGCTCCTCAAGCGCGGCAACGGCTTGTTCGGCTCCGCGGAGCAGACCGGCTCGATCGGGGTGGTGACGGTCAATTGCGCGCGCCTGGGACATCGCTATCCCGGCGACGAGGCGGGGCTCTACGCCCGGCTCGACACCCTGCTGGAGCTTGCCCGCAACAGCCTGGAGATCAAACGCAAGGTTATCCAACGCCACATGGACCAGGGACTCTTTCCCTACACCAAACGGTTTCTGGGCACCCTGCGCAACCACTTCTCCACCATCGGCGTCAACGGCATCAACGAGATGATCCGCAACTTCACCGGCGATGCTGATGACATCACCAGTGCGCGGGGGCGGGCCATGGCCGCCCACTTCCTGGACCGGGTGCGCACGCGGATGGTCGAGTTCCAGGAGCAGACCGGGCACATGTACAACCTGGAGGCCACCCCGGCAGAGGGCACCACCTACCGCTTCGCCAAGGAGGACCGCAAGCGTTACCCGGACATCATCCAGTCCGGGACCCCGGATGCCCCCTACTATACCAACAGCTCCCAGCTCCCGGTCGGGTTTACGGACGATCCCTTCCAGGCCCTGGTGCTGCAGGAAGCGCTCCAGTCCAAATACACCGGCGGCACCGTGCTGCACCTCTACATGAGCGAGCACATCTCCAACGTAGAGGCCTGCAAGCGCCTGGTAAAGCGGTCGCTGACCAACTTCCGGCTGCCCTATATCACGGTGACGCCCATCTTTTCCATCTGCCCCAAGCACGGTTATCTCCCCGGCGAACACGAGTTCTGCCCCACTTGCGACGAGGAGCTGAGAGCGAAGAAACGGGCAGAGCTAACGGAGCTGGATGCCTGCGCCGGTGGTTGATTCCATGCCGTGTTGACATTTAGCCCGTAGGACTGGGCAAAGCGGGGCCTGTCCCGCGGTGGGGGGGAAGGAGCTGGAAAAGCGCGGGCAAGCCCCGCACCTACCGCGTAGTAGGCGCCGGCGAGGCATCGGGGCCATATGATTGTCAGCGAGTCGCTCATCACGGGTTGTTATCCTTGGATAATTTATTGATTGAGAACGTCTCCTAGATCGATGGGCACCGCTGCGTTCCACCCGTCCTGGCATACCGGATTCTTGAATATGAAAAATCGGAACAGGAGAGATGAAGCAATGATCGATCCCAAAATCATTGATCTGAACGACGAAGAACACCGCCGTTGCGAGACACGAGAGGGTAGGGGGCCTATATCCAGCGACCAGGTACAACCAGACGAACGGTCGGCGGAAAGGTCGGACCGGACGAGTGCCCCAGGGGGGGAGCCCGATATCCGGTTGGAGGATTGCGAGCGCACGCGCTGCGAGGTCTGGACCCGCGTCATGGGTTACCACCGCCCGGTATCCGCCTTCAATGCCGGCAAACGCGCCGAACACCGGGAACGGCAATACTTCAGCGAATGCCCAGCGGTAACGGCGGTCAAAACGGTAGAGACGGACCGGATTGGTCACGCCGCTTGATGAATGTCGTAGGTTGGGGTGAGGCGCGAACCCCAACATGGCAATGGTAAAGGCAACGACCACAACCATTTGTTCATCCATTGGTTCACGATGAAATGGTTTCGTCAACGATTAATGTTGGAGTTCGGCTATCCCTGGCCTCACCCCAACCTACGGGCTTTGGATTATGCCCGACCGGATAATAGGGACAGATCCTCGCAGTGTTGGTGCTATGTCTGGAACAGAGACACTTGCGCGGCAGCTGCGCCTGAACATCAATAGCTCGACCAGCAGGCAAGTACTTAATAACCTTGACGACACGGTCGCGAGCCTCGTGGCCCGGTTCCGTTGTGGAAACATCAATCGCGAATTGCCCCGTGATGTGATGGAGATGACCGTGGAGCAAGCGCTCCAACACAGTTCCAAGGTCAGAAAGCTGTTGACTGATAGGAGGTTTATAATCAACCACTATGGACTGAAAGTCCATAGTCTGGAGGGCGAAAGTCCTCATCCGTGGACAAGCCACGGACTGAAAGTGAAGGGACTTAACGTCCATAGTTTCAACTATGATGCGCTTCGCGCACCAAAGTTATTGAAGCAATGAACGACAAGGAACAAGCGATCAAAGATCTGATAGCAGCACTGCCACTTGGGGAAAACCCGTGGATACTTGTGGATCACTGGGATGCTGGCCTGTGCGCGATAGGAATAGCGAGGGCGGACCAACCTCGACAGTTAGTTTACGTCTCTTCCTTCGGCAGGAGCACGGGTCGCTACGACTATGAATGTGAAACGCCGAAGGGACCACAAGCAGATGAGTACACAACCACGACTTCTGGTGAAGATGTGGACTTCGAGACACTGCTTGACATCATCAGAAGGCATCTCGCTTTCTCTGGAGCATGGGAACGAGCCGAGACCGTAGGTTGGGGTGAGGAACAAACCTCGGCGCAACAATGGTAAAGGCAGCGACGGTATCTGCAATGGCAACTGCGGCCCAATCGCTACGCATCGGTGGTTTTACCCCCATGACGACCATCGATTACCCAGGGGAGCTGGCGGCCGTTGTCTTCTGTCAAGGCTGCCCCTGGCGCTGCCGTTACTGCCACAACAGCCACCTGCTCGCGCCCGGAAGCGGGGAGCAGATCCCCTGGTCCGATGTGCGTGGTTTCCTGGAGAAACGCGCCGGGCTGTTGGACGCCCTGGTCTTCAGCGGCGGCGAGCCGACGCTGCAGGCCGCCCTGCCGGCGGCCATGAAAGAGGCTAGGTCGATGGGTTTCAAGATCGGTCTGCACACCGCTGGCCCTTACCCGGACCGTCTGTGCTCTCTGTTGCCCTTTATCGACTGGGTGGGATTGGATATCAAGGCGCTCCCCGCGGGTTATCCGGCGCTCACCGGGGTCCCGGATTCCGGCGCGCGGGCCTGGGAGAGTCTGGCACTGCTGCTCGACGCGGGAATCGCGCTGCAGGTAAGGACGACCGTCCTGCCGGGCTGGCGCGACGAGTCGGACATCCAGCCCCTGAGGGACCGGCTCGCGGCCGTCGGCGTCGGGGACTATGTCCTGCAACCCTGCCGCACGGAATCGACCCTGGACCCATCGCTTTTTTATCCGCAATCAACCACTATGGACTAAAAGTCCATAGTCTGGAGGACTAAAGTCCTTATCCGTGGACAAGCCACGGACTGAAAGTGAAGGGACTTAACGTCCATAGTTTCAACTATGATGCGCTTCGCGCACTAAAGTTATTGAAGCAATGAACGCAAATAAACGCAATTCGCCGGAATCGGCTCGTCATCATCGACGATTCTTAGTCTAGTTACCTTGATTTGCGGCCATTTGCGTTTATTTGCGGATAACTTTTCCGTGGAGGTCCTGTCAGCGTTCAGTGAATCTGGCGTCCTCAAGCGATTTCGGAAAATCCCGCTTTCTCCCCGGATCACTTATCATTCCCGTCCGAGCACAGCGCAGTGCCAGATAAACCTCCGGGGACAAAGACATCCGCGTGTGGTGGGTTGGGATCCCGAAGACGGCTCAGCGGCTCGGGGGTGGTGGCTAAATTTTAAGTGGTGAAGTCTGCCAGCCCCTACCTCGTCATTCCGGCAGGGATGGCCGGAATCCAGGTGCCAGGGATGGCAAAAACAGTGGGGGTTCGCATCATTAGGTCGCACAACCATGCCACTTTAAATTTAACCATTACCAACTCGGGGACCAGGGGTTGTTGACATTTATCTGAGCGAGGCCGATTACGAGAAGTTTTTCGTGCTGACCAGGCGCGGCGAGGGAGAATAGCCAGCCTATTTTGGCGAGCCGCAACGCCGTCAGCGCGGAAAAGGGCCGCAAATCGGACCGTGAACGATGAATGTCAACAGCCCCTACTGCCCCACCACCGGCGGAGAATCGGCATGACTACCCCCATTAAAGACCTCAAGGGCGCTACCGACAGCATCCTTTCCGCACTCAAGGAGAAGGGTATTACGGATAACGAGAAGCTGGTGGCGGCCGGCGCCGATCCCGCCGGGCGCAAAGAACTTGCCGCCCTCTGTGGCTGTGACATCAAGATCATCCTGGAGCTCTTCTGTAACCGTGTCGACCTCGCCCGGATAAAAGGGATCTCGGGTGTCTATTCGGATTTGTTGGAAACGGCGGGTGTGGACACCGTCAAAGAGCTGGCTACGCGCCGCCCGGATAACCTGCACGCGAAGCTCAAGGAGACCAACGACCGGAAGGAACTCACGCAGCGCCCACCTACCCTCGACCAGGTAGAAGACTGGGGCGACCAGGCCAAGGCGCTGCCGAAGATGTTGCGCTATTGAGGGTTTCGACGCCTAAAGGCCCACTGATCGTCTGCTTAGGTCATGCCGGCGTCTTAACGCAACCTACACCCACATGTTCCCCCGGGCAGCCTGCCCGCGCGGGCTTCGCATCGAGTGTAGTTGAGATAATTTATTGATTTGCATGGGCTATTGAGAGGTTGATCAAAGCCGTAGGATGCTGGTGAGCCACCGGGCGCGGGACGCGCCCGGTGGCGAACCGCATCGATGGATGGCCCGTGCCCGACACCTGTCTCCCAACACTTGCTCTGGGAAAGCTGTGGAAATGGGTTAAACGACACGCACCGGAACATTTCTACTGCCGGCCTCTCGCTGCCCTGGCGGTTTCTCGCCCGCACGCACTTGCCCTTGCGCGTCAACGCCCCTCGAGGCCGGCCATTCGGTGCCATTTGTCGGCCGTTGCCTGATCTTTTTCCACGCCGCGGCCCTCTTCGTACATTATCGCCAGGGTCGTCCGAGAGCCCGCAAGGCCCTGCTCGGCGGCCTGCGTGAACCAGTGCACCGCCTGCGCCGTATCCTGTTCCGTGCACTCGCCCTCCATGTACATGAAGCCGAGCCCGTGCTGGGCGATGTCCAATCCCGCCTCGGCGGCAGCCTGCATGTATTTAAAGGCCAGAGGGTGGTTCTGGTGCATACCCAGGCCATTCTGGGCCATGATGGCCATGCGGTATTGGGCCTGGGGATTGCCCGCCTCTGCCAGTGGGGAGAGCAGACCGGCGGCAACGGCGAAATGCCTGGACTCGAAGGCAGCGATACCGCTTCCGAGATCCATGTCGAATTCTGTCAGCTCATTGTTCATGGCGGTTGGATCGATCAGTTATCAGTAAGTGGTGAAGTCTACCACTCCCCACCCCGTCATTCCGGCAGGGAGTGCCGGAATCCAGGACCAGGGATGGCAAAAACAGGGGGGTTGAACCATTAGGTTGCATAACCATGCCACTTAAGGGCACCTTGAAAAATAGGTGTTTTCACCACTCAAGAGATCCTAACCCATTGATTATTCAGATGTGCCGTTGACGAAAACCGTATTTTTCAAAGTGCCCTTAAAATCTAACCACTACCAGTATCAGGATATACAAGTCCGCTAACCGGTATCTTCCAACATCTTGACCCCTGCCAACCGATAACTACCAACTGATAACTAACATGAGGCCGGGGATTCGAAATCAAAACGGCCGGATGTCCCCGTGCGGCAGCCCCAACCACCATTCGAGCAGGCGTTCGAACAGGGCCGCGTTCTCCGCCGCGATGGCCATGCGCGGCTCCAACGACAGGCCTGCGGCCGGTAGTCCCCCGCTGCGGGCGAAGAGGCGCGACACGGCCCCCGCCTCGGAGGCAATCAGCCGGCCCGCGGCATAGTCCCACAGCTTTTGTCCCCCGTGGAGGTAGAGCTGGATGCGTCCGGCCGCCAGCCAGCACCACTCCAGGGCGATGGACCCCAGATTGCGCTGTGAACAGAAAGGCGACTGTCCCCCCATGCTGGGCAGATCCTCCTTGAGCAGGCGCTTGAGGTCGACGATGGCCAGACACTCGCGCAGCTCGGTCCGTTCCGATGCCAGGCGCAACGGCTCGCCGTCGCAAAAGGCCCCGACGCCACGCTCGGCCCAGAAACACTCATTATGCACCGGATCGACGATGCACCCCAGGACCGGCTCGCCCCCCCGCAACAAGGCGAGGGAGATACAGAAGTAGGGAAACCCATAGGCGTAATTGCTGGTGCCGTCCAGGGGGTCCAGGCACCATACGCCGACGTCGGCATTAGCGATCAACTGCTGTTGCGTCTCCGGGGTCATCTCCTCTCCGAGTACCGGTATCTCGGGCCAGATACAGCCTAGCTCGTCGCAGATCCGCTGCTGTGCCGCCAGATCCGCCTCGGTAACCAGGCTGCCGTCGGCCTTGGAATGAGTGGCGGCCTGTCGGAAGCGGGGCATGATCTCTGCTTCGGCGACAGAGCGCAGCAGGGAGCAAAGACGATCCGGTTCAGGGCTCATGGGCTTCTCCCGATTCGAGGCATAAGGCACGGCATACCCAAGTGTATCAGGGGATGTCGCCAAGGGAGATGGGAACGGAACGGGGGGCGGTCATACTTGGACTCCCGTCCGAGTGAGGCTAGGTCCTGTTGACATTTAACCCTAACTAACTGTTTTTTTATGTGTAAAATGGCCACAACACCCGACAGGTCCGCACAACGGACTCCAGAGCCGATCGGATGGCTAACCTGAGGTTCGCTGTGTGGACCCTGAAAAGCATCTCGTGCGGATGCCCTCAACTACCGATAACATGGAACGAGCAGGACCCTCATGAAAGGGCTGAACCGATATTGTCGGTACTTCAACACCGCCGTACCAGGGAGTGTTGACATTCAACAATCCTGAATTATTTAGCGTTATCTGGGGGATTTGACGTGTTGCGTTCGACGCATAACAGCTTATCAATCGACTTCGGTGTCCGTGCCGGCGTCTTAACGCAACCTACACCTAATATTAACCTCCGTGCTACACGCACGAGCCCCACGTTAAGTATAGGTTGGGTTAGGCTCGCTGGCCGATCCTGAAGCATAGTGACAGGACCGAACGCGCCGTAACCTAACACGCCGGATCCCACAACCAACACCGAATAACTCAGGATTGCGCCCGGAAAGGCATCGGTGTCGAACCTGACGTAACGCAACACGACGCTGGATGTCAACACGACCTAGGCACTTATGAACGGGCCTTGAGATGCGTCAGATTGTATTGGATACCGAAACCACGGGCCTGGAGCCGGCGGAAGGGCACCGCATTATCGAGATCGGCTGCGTCGAGCTCGTCGACCGCCGTCTGACCCGCAATAATTTTCATCAGTACCTGCGTCCGGACCGGGAAATCGACCAGGGGGCCGTGCAGGTTCACGGCATCACGGACGAGTTCCTGCGCGATAAGCCGCGCTTTGCCGACATCGCAGAGGATTTCATCGGATACGTTCGGGATGCCGATCTCATCATCCACAATGCGCCCTTCGATGTCGGCTTTCTGAACCATGAGCTGGGGCTGTGGCAGGAGGACGCGGAGCCCATCGACAAGCTATGTCGGATCACGGACACCCTGGTCATGGCCAGGTCCTTACACCCTGGGCAGCGCAACAGTCTCGACGCCCTGTGCAAGCGCTACGAGGTGGACAATTCGCAGCGGGACCTGCATGGCGCTTTGCTGGACGCGGAGATCCTGGCCGATCTTTACCTCGCGATGTCGGGAGGACAAGTCAGCTTGGCCCTTGGGACCCGGGATGGGTCGGGGACGGGTAGGGTAGGTGCCGGACCACACCGGCTTACGGCGCCCCGGCCGCCCCTGGTGGTGGTGCGGGCGGACGCGGAGGAGCTGGCAGCCCACCAGGCCCGGCTCGCTGCGATCGACGCGGCGAGCGGCGGGGAATGCCTGTGGCTTAGGACCTGGACGACCTGAGGCCCAGGTCGTGTTGACATTGGCGCAGGGCAGGAGGCAGTTATCAGGGGGCAGGATGCAAGAGATTAAAGTATCAGAGGCTGACTGAAAACTAACCTATTGATTTTTAGTTAGAAAAACTACAGATTTCATCTGGGTCCCAGGCTCCGGCGTGGGAGCAAGCTTGTCCCGACGGAGGAGGGATCTTAACGCTCCAGCGTCGCCAAGCCTGGCCGCTGGAGCGGCCAAGGTGGTGTTCCCACGCTGGAGCGTAGGAACGAGCAAAATCAATAAGTTAGTTATTAGACGGTCTCTCAGGATATACAGGTCCACTAACCGCTATCTTCCAACATTTTGACCTCTGCCAACTGATAACTGCCAACTATTCAACACATGAAAACAGTCGGTTAGAGTTAAATGTTAACAGCCCCTAGTATCCAAGCACCGCCGACATGGGCATCATGCGGACTACTTCACGCGCTGCTGACGGTCGTTCGCCGCGGCGCGAGTAAGGACGGCCTCCATGGCCGCCGGGTCGCGTAGCTTGATGTGTTTACGATCGACCTTCAACAGGCCATCGTCCTGGAACCTGGTGAACAATCTGCTGACGGTTTCCACCGCCAACCCCAGGTAGTTACCGATTTCGTAGCGCGACATACTCAGGTAAAAGTCGGTAGGGCTCAGGCCGCGTTTACGCAGGCGCTTCGATATGCTCAGGAGGAATGCGGCGAGGCGTTCTTCGGCGCTCTTCTTGCCGAGCAGGAGCAGCATCTCCGTATCATAGCCGATTTCCTTACTGAGCAACCGATACAGCTGGTGTTGCAGGGAAGGAATCGTGCTGCTCAGCGTCTCCAGGTGAGAGAAGGGGACCTCGCAGATCGCGGAGGTCTCCAGGACCTTCGCCGAGCAGGCATGTACCTCTTTCTGAATGGCGTCCAAGCCGATGAGCTCGCCGGGGAGGTGAAACCCGAGCACATGTTCGCCACCCTCGGGGCTCGGGGCATAGGTCTTGACCGATCCCGTCTTGACCACATACAGGGAGTGAAAACGCTCACCGCTGCGAAAGACATAATCGCCGCGGTGCAACGGGCGGGCGCGTTTGACAATACCGTCCAGCCGTTCGACATCGTCCGCCGTCAGACCCATCGGCAGGCAAAGCGTGGCGAGGCTGCAATTCTTGCAGGCTACCCGCAACGCCTCGAATGAAATCACTTTAGACACAGGCAATCGTCGGCTCCCCACTCAAGCCTGCCGTTATTTTGCAGATTCGTTTGACCTGGATCAAGTAACTTTGTTCCGTCAGCAGGGCGAGCGCACGTCCTTATAAATCAACAAGGAAATCAGCTTCTTAAAGTTTGATAGCTTGCGCTCACCTAACGGCTCCATCACGATCAATCCGGCCATCAAGGCTTCTTCGCGCTCTAAGACACTGTGCAGAGCACGCAAGTCCGCAATGGTGACGTTT
>Ga0209679_1000840_pt1 | contig 11948 bp, 4 predicted proteins | sample WorMetHEROISLAND_4_FD_187408 | JGI IMG/M metagenome (GOLD analysis project Ga0209679, IMG submission 187408) | Marine gutless worms symbiont microbial communities from Max Planck institute for Marine Microbiology, Germany - Olavius sp. 2 HERON... ...
ACTTGTTGTTCGGCTGCAGCATCCAAATAGGTCGTAGGACGGAAGCGGAGCATGGAATGCACGCAAACAACGCGCAATCGAATTGCAGTGGCCGCAGCGGCGCCATCGTGGTGCTATTTAACAGCGACACTTGGACCAGCTAGAAATAGTTTCAGTTGTTGTTCGCTTTAGAGTTCCCGCCGCTTCAGTAGCGACACACCGAGTGATTTTATCCTGCCGTAGTTATCTGAGTGGCGCCGTTTTATCATTTCCGCGCAGCATCACCGGTATAGGTACGTCGTTTTGTCGAGAAAGGCTTCGTCTTTGTAAACAACAGATAAACACTTCTATATAGCGAATCAGACCGACTGTGCATTAAGCCACGAATCTGAGTAGACGGCTTAAGCTGCAATAATAAAAATAAGAATAATAATAACATTGTTTATTACAGATTAATCATCATCATCATTATCATCATCATCGTCATCTTCTAATGCAAGGTAAATATTTACAAAGTCCATAACTGCCCCTCACTTTATTACCGCGCGATGCACGTACTGTGCAAAGCGCGGCATTGCTTTCGTAAATGTCCGTCCGTCCGTCCGTCTGCCTGTCTGTCTGCTGTCCGTGACGTGGATGTACGGTGGTCGTATAGGTTGGGTTAGTTCGAAAGTAGTTGCTCGAGTAATTGCTTAGGGTCTTCGCTCCTCGGAGCCCCAAAATCGGCAATCTAATTCAAAGGAAACACCCCCAAAATTCGGGTGGAATAGGGGAGCGGTGCTGTTTTCAGCAGAAAACATGCAATATCTCTGAAACGGGCCAAGATAGCACCAAGGATACTACTGATAACCAATAGGAAATCGCATATGCGCTTTCGACTGGTGCCAAAATAAACGACCTTGGATGACCCTGAACAATCACTGTTCACTCTGTTCCAAAATACATGCGTATTCGGAGCCCACCACAAAAATTTGAATGAAGATAGACCTACACTATTCTGGCAATATAAGGCCTATGCGGATATTCGCGTGGTTCCCTGGAGGGGGACGTCAAACGACAGTGGGGTTGTCGAAAACGGCAATTTTCAGTAGGCTATTTTCGCTGGCTATTTCTTCAGAAGCTTTAGAGGTAAGGGAAATATTATTATATAGTATTATTTAGACCCTGGTCGCCTTTCCACTGACCCCATAATACGTGACCTTGATTGACCTTGAATAGCCATTTTACGTTAATTTGTTTTTTTGTCAATCCAAGTTCAAAATTGGCTTATTTACTTATACGGACAACCCTATTATATCTAATAGAAACCACTCACTTGTAGTGCTGTAAGTTTGTAGTGTATTTCAGCGGACGCAGGTTTACTGCCTCAGTGTCCAATACCATTAAATAGATAAATAAAATATTAACTGCTTTAATTACGATTAATTACTTATTCTAATTAACTGCAGCATCGCGCGGTTTATTGCTTGCGATACCACGCGGTTATCTTGTTTATTTAGCTCTGCCACACGCGTCTTTCTGTATGCTGCCGAGAGACGCTGACCATATCCCTGCCATGCATGTAGTAAGCAGCAAGTTGTAACAAATGTGTCGGAAGAAAGCTATGTATATCTTGCCTTTCGCAGCTCGTCAACGCGTGTTGTTACGTAACAGAGACAACAAGTTCTAAATTCGCACGGTTAGTCATCTAAATGTCAACGCATTGAGCATGCGTGATATAGCAAAGTCACGATCAACGTGATCAAAGTTCGTGCTTCTCCAGCCTCAACAAGCCGAGCGAGTTTCGGCGACATTGTCTATCTTGGACGGTTCTTTACTGGCTTCAGCATGCAGTAGGACGAAGAGGAACAGAACAGATCACAGATGATGAGTTGCTCGACGGCTTAATGGCAGCAGTGATGGTGAACATCTGTCATAAACTGCTCGACCGATGGGGGCATGGAGCAAACCTCCTGCACCATAAACATTTTGCACGAAGCCGCAGCCGGAAATTTACCGGACGTGCAGGACCCCTGACGCCGGATACTGGCACAGTGCTGCGCGGTGCAACCCCGTATAAAGACAAACCTGAACATGTTCAGAAGTCAGTGATGCGCAGAAGAGAGCGATAGTATACGACACGCGATCAAACAAAAAATAATTGAGAAAAATAACTAGAAAGGAAAGACGTAGATGTATAGACAGAGACGTTGACGAAATATGTGAGCGCTACCTCACTATTCACTTTCCGTCAACAATGAAATGCTATCGTTCATTTGTTTATGTGTAGCTTTGACTGATAGGCCTATCTCAGCGACGCATTTGTGACATTGTGCCTAGGCCTATCTGGTTTTAGATCACACATATTTTATGCCTCCGAGGCTCCGCCCGCCACCGACAGGTGTGTCGGAGGCTTTATACGTTATCGGGTTGTCCGTCCGTGAGTGCGTCATCATCGTCATATTAATACTCCGAGAATAACACAAAAATATAATCAATCACAAATAAATCAGTGCAATCGAAAGGCTGCCAGAGAAGCACAACACTCACTGACTGGCCGCCTGTGTAATTATTGAATGTTCGGTGGAATTAATATGGAAGGGTAAACAGCGTGCAGAGGCATCATAAAGACAACAAAGCTGCAGTGCAAGTGCAATACATGTGCTTCCTATAGTTAGCGCGATAACTCCAGAACGGGTTGAAGGATTTCGACGAAATTTTATACAAATATTCTATACAGCGGTCAGATGATTAGTTTTTGAAGGTCGAGAGGTCACGGTTAAGGTCAAATGCTTGAGTGAGTTATTGCGGCGGGCGGAAGCATGCACATCGACGCGTAGAAGTATCATCTAGTCTTTTCTGACAATGTAAGGTGCCCCCATCGTGCAACATGTTAGTGTTGCGCGGTACCACTGATTTTGTGCCACGGTAAGTACCGTGGAAAAATACCGCGGTACTCGGTAGTACCGTGGTTATATTTTACTTTTAATGTGAGTAAGTAAGTAAGTAAAACAATTTGTATAGCGCTGCGCTAGAGTCACATGCAGACTATGAAGTGAATCGGAAGCGCTATCGTGATATCATATTACAACAAAACAACATAAAATAAATAAGTAAAACGTGTACACTTTAGCGGTGAACGACAGAAGACAAGCCGAAAGTTGCAATTTCAGTCGAAATACAATACAGTCTAACAAATGTTCGTTACTGTGTGTCAACAACGGACAAGTACCGTGCTGAAGAACCGCGGTACTTGTGGTATTGCGGTACCAAAAAGTACCGTAAAGGCGACGGTACTGGTACCGTAGAAAAATGGTACCGCGGTGCCGCGGTAGTACCGTGGTACCGCGCAACACTACAACATGTATAAAATAATCACTCGGCTTAGGATAAATAGACCAATAAGTTAACTAAATTAATTCACGAATAGTTTGTGACTAATAAATGGAAATAAATTTAAAAAAGACAGTACGTACTAGTGCTGTCGATCTGTGACAATCTCTATTTCTTATACCAGGTGGTCCGAAAAAAGCCACAGAAGTGAATTTGCGACGAAGTGGTGATTAAAAATCCCACCACACCTCAAACCTTTCACTCAATCCAGTATACGTAGAATTCGGTAACTTTACATGGTAGCCGTAGCGAAGCGTTTTCTTTGTGCTACTGGGTGGTAGTCGTGGTACCTTTAATCACCAGTTTATTGCAAAATTTACAGCCGAGTATGCAGGTGAAAAAAATGAAAATGGATAATATTTGATTCAAATATGATATACGTTTTGGACCACTCGTGAAAACCGATCACGTTGTGCAGACATCCGCGAGAGATGAAATTGTGCTGGTCTGTATTTATTGCAGTGTTGTTAACGACAGAACATTTTGTCAATCTGTTTACGCATATGCACCATTCGTTACCATTGTTTTATCAACCGATAAGTTTCAACTATTTGCCATTCGTGACATTATGACACACAGGTGCTTGTTTGTGAATGAAAATAAGATATTTGCTTCATTTATATCAAAAAAATGTCCTAGCACGTACGCTGGCGGCCGGGTCTAGTCTTAGGCAAGCCTCCTTCCCATCTCAGATTTAGCGTTCCTATTACAATATTTTTTTATTTACACGCCTATCTTTTTAATACTGTTTTCAATATGTAGTTTCTACTGCGCGATGCGTGTAGTGAAAACTGCGGTATTGCTATCGTAAGTTGTCTATCTGTCCATCCGTCCGTCTGTGACGTTCATGATTTGTAGTCATATGTTGGTTTAGTTTGAAAGTAATTACACGAATAATTAGCGAAGTATCTTGCTCCTCCGAGCCCCAACATCGGCGATCTATAGTCCAAGGGGAACATCCCCAAAATTCGGGTGGAATAGGGGTGGGGTTGCCGTTTTTAGCAGAAACCCTGCAATATCTCTGAAAAGGGGCAAGATGGTACCAAGGTTTATACTATTGATGACAAATAGAAAATGCACAAGTGCTTTAGATTGGTAGCAAAATCTTGGATGACCTGGAACGACCATTACCTACTCTACTTCACGATAAGGTGTTTTCGGAGCGTACCGTGAAAATCTGAATGAAGATAAACATATACCGTCAGCGGCGAAGGTTTAGCGCAAATAACTCTAGTATCTGGCAATATGGTTTATGCGGATATTCGAAGGGGTTCCTTGGAGAGGGCGTCAAACGACAGTGAGGTATACTCGAAAACGTCGATTTTTAGTGCTTTCGGACGCTATAGCTTCGGAATCTTAGCAAATAAAGCCAGAATTATTGTATAGTATCATTTAGTTCATATCGTCACCTTTCCACTGACCCCAAAGTACGTGACCTTGAATGACCATGGTCATTTTACGGTACGTTAAATTCTGTTTTTGCATAGGTATGTCTTTTTGCGTGGTTTCGATTTCCGTTAGATCTACGTATACCTGAGCCCATATATCGTTCTGGTTATTTGTCCGGGGCCATTCCAGATTAGATGGCAAGGGACAAGCTGTTTCAAAATGCAGTGGTGACTGCGGAAACTGATAAATTTCTCATCGGATTTCTTGTTTTCGCACCTTCGGAAAATGTAATACGCAGTCCATCCGATGCACCTTAACTCTTTATCGTATTCTGTTGTATTGTAAGTAATATTGACCAAACATTGTATTTTATACAAGGCTGCGATCCGCCACGCGCGGCGACCTCGTCATCAGCTCAACTGTCACGATCTTCGGCGCCCGCTCATTTGCTGTATAGCGGGTCCCAAAGCCTGGAACCAGCTGCCGTCATATATAGGTGCACTCCAGTCGGTCAGCTCCTTCAAAACTGCTCTAAAGACATTGCTGTTTCCGTCGACTAATTCATAGAGACAAAAGACGCGCCGCGCCCTTGTAATGATTCTACCATGTTACGGCGCGTTAGGAATTGTCGATGCTATTACTATGTATACTATTATTGTATCGGCCTAAGCCGATACATGGCAATTACCAATTTGTCCATTATAGCGGTTTTTGTCGATTATCTCCGTCAATTCTTAATCGATTTACACCAAATTTACAGGCATAGTAGTGTGCCACAAAACACGTCTCTGTGAATTTTTGGAGCTTTTTAGCTCAAGCGGTTTCAGAGCACGGCGCCGCCGCGACTTTTTTGTCACTTTGTGCCTGTCACGGTGTAGCGAATCCCTCGACTGCCTCACACTAGCATACTTTGGCTTAATTAACGTGTTTCCAGTTACTCTCGATGCACGACGTCTACAAATCGAAATATTTCTATCGTGGGCGTAGCCAGGATTGAAAAACCTGAAAATTTCGGATTTCGACCCCATGCGCCCGCGTGCGGGCATATCGACATCAGAAATACATTTTACAACTTCAAAATGGTTTCAGCAGTTACGGCAGATGCCACAGAAGTGCCCATGCTCAAGGACAAATCCTCTAGCACAAACGGTTTACCCGCTACAGGGCGGTAAAGTGCATCCAAATTTTGAAAACAAAAAATTTTCCGGAAAAAATTCTTTTAGCCTCCACTACGACCAGAAAAATACGCTGATTCCATCCATTGGTGAAATCCGTTTTTAAATCCGTTGACTATTAAGGGAGATATTTGCAATTTTGTGACCGCCGTGTCTGGTCTTTCCAATAGGTCGCAACGTAGCGTCTACAACTAGGCGCGTAGGCCGATACTTCGCACTGGGCAACACTTGCCCTGTGCAGCTTCTTCTAGTTATTTATACTGTGAGTGTAAATACTGTGGATCTTGTTGCACAGAAGGAGGCGACGATGAGGCCGGTACAGGCGTGGATATGTCTGACGTGCTTCGCTGTGTTGTCGCTGCAGTCTCTTACGCACGAGGTTTGTGTGTAACCTGTTGACGAGTTGCCATATCAGATCAGTATGACTTGTATAAACCTAAAATTCGTGACTCGATGATGAGAGTCAATCTCTCGAGCGGTTAGTCTCTCTTGTGCCAGATGTTTTCCCATAATTTTTGACTATTTAACGATTTGAAATTTCTTATTTCATATATTGGACTAATTAACTCCGCTAAGGAGGTTAGGTCTCGATTTGTTCGCCTGTCTTCATTTTCCGTATAGTAAAGTAACCTGGCTACTGGTCAGTTTTAAGCGACTGTTTTAAAAGTGAGGTCTATCGAAGCTGTTATGTGATCTCAGCTAGCCTACACCTAGAATCTCGGGTCGGCGCAGTCTCCGCGCAGAGCCAGCTTGGTGACGTTCGTTCTCAGAAGCGATATGCCACCCACTTGAGTCGCTAGCAGGGGCGGCATCGTATAGTCATGACGTTGCCATGTCGTCGTGCCCATGTGACGGGACACCCCGCTGCATTCAGAACCGACCAAAGCAGCCAATCAGTTAGCCCACGACAGTGAATTACAGTAATCAAGGCGAGTGCCTGGATCAGCGTTTTCTCGGCGTTCGTCGATAACGACCGAGTAACTGGACGCAGGCTGTCGTAATTGATGAAAGTTAATAACTGGTTGAGCAGAGCGTGGAGAGGAGCACCGACAGTGACAACCAGTTGGCAATGACTCCCGTCCCAGTGGCCCGAGATTGTTTGTGATGCTAAATATAAACGGTGTAAACACAATGAGAAATGTTCTAAGTATACGTTACGACCTGAATCACGTTGAACATCGGTCTGATGTTATCAGTTTCAGACCGATGTTCAACGTGATCCAGGCCGTAACGTATACTTTAACATTTTTTTCAGTCGTTCTTTCATTCTGTCTGCCAGTCGTTTATTTATTTTTTTCAGTTGTTTATTTCATACCACTACATTCAAAGAGATACGCTAGAAAAAAAGCTAAATCGCGGAAACAAAGTTACTTCGAGAAACGAAAAGAAAAACCAAAACGTGAAACTTTGTGAAAGTGTATATAGATAGAACTTACTACCTTCGCGACAACGTATTCTGACAGCTTTCTGTGTAACTTTGTAGGAGCCATCAATCAAGGCAAAGCATTCTGGTGTTTCAAAACGTGAGTAGTTTTGTTATGAAGAGTTGGCACTCACTATATTGTAGTTTAGAAGTATTTCAGATATTAGACGATCATTGTACACTGTCGGCTAATCAGGTATGGTATCGCTTGTGATTTATCAGATTTTACGCATTTTCAAGGCAGGTTCCACGTTTGCGTTTCTTCGTTTCTTGGGAATTTATTTACCTCCACTAGAACTGCACCATTCCGTTTACAACAGCGACATATCTGACCGATGATAAACTACACGCCGATAACGTGTGAAATTACACTGCGAAATAATTGCGTAGTATGAACTTTAAATGCGTATTGTATCGTACGTGACAGGATTCGTGAGCGCCGCCTCCCGGGCACAGAGAAGTCCGCGCCGGTTTCGTTACACTGGCGGTCCAACACCCGGATCTTGGTACTACAGTAAGTGCGTCGATTATTCCTGCATTTATCATGGTGTGTGTTTTGCTAGGTATGGCGGTTACAGAATAAAGGTGAGGTAGCAGGCGTAATTTTGCTTTTATGCGCCATACATTTCTTGTTGTAACGGTAAAAAGATGGTTAAAATCGGTGTATATTTACGGAAGTTATCGCAAAATTAAAACCAGGGTACCGCTTTTTTTGGACCACCCGGTAGGCCTGAGTATGAGTCTCCCGCTCTCAAGAAATGGATGACGCCTTAAGTCTTATCTGGTGATATTTTTATTTAAAATAGAAGTAAACATTAAGTAATAACATTATTGATTTGTTGGCTAGCTGATGGCAGCTGTATGTAGGCTATACTGGCAGTCACGACGATGTTAACCCTTATAGCTATGTACATCACAGTACAACAACGTATATACCAGTGGTCACAAAGTCCGGCCAGCCAGCCAATCCGGCCCGCGACGGGTTGTCTGGTGGACGCCGGGAGTACAAGAGAACTAGAAAGTCTAACTCGACACGAGACGTCGACTACTGTATGCTTCCGCCTGTGCAGTGACGGTTCCAACATAATACGTTATTCCGCCGTGATCTTGAGCCGTGACCTTTTGACCCCAAAGTTTAATGCATTCACTTCTGTTCTGTCTAAAATCCGACTAAAACTTTTCAAGACATCGTGTTAACAAGCCCAGAAAGTGCTGTTTCCAGCGCACTTTATTCCACAGTGACCTTGACCTTTGACTCCAAACTGTGACGCGTTCGTCTCTTTTCCATATTGCATGGCTGATGTAAGTTTGGTGAAAATGTGTGTCAAATACTCTGCAAGATATCGTGCTAACAATGTTTCGGGACGCACACACGGACGCACGGACGGACGCACGCACGCACGGACGAACAGGACAAAAAACAGTATGCCTCCGGCCACACAACGTTGGGCAGAGGCATAAAAAAGCACGATGAGAACCGTGAAGGACTTTTTGCATCTGTCGACAACCAACATCCAGTTTGATATCCAGAAGCTCATTGCTGTTATGCAGCCGTAGCCATCACAACGACTGGACTATAGCCTGGTGGTTAAAGTACGGCGCCTTGTCATTGAACCCGTGCTTTAGATTCGGCCCTTTGCTAGAATAAGTGTTTGGGCTGTTGTTGATTTCGTCAGTACCGTCACCTTTCGTCGAAAATTCATCGCTGAAATTCATCGTCGTCATTATCTTCATCATCACTAATGCATTGGCTTGTGTATCGTGTACTCGGTAAATTACTTACTTACTTACTTACTTACTTACAGTCATGGGTCACCGAGGTTCGACTAAACGACGGGTCGAGTTCTCGCCGAACACCGATGATCTGGACAACTCCATACCGCATTTCCCACGTCCGCCATCCAGCCGGCCGTCGATATCGGTCGTCGCGTCTGCCGCACAGCTGGGCGACTTCGACCGGCGCCGGCACGCTTCGCTGGGGTCGTTCCCACTGCATCCGCGGCACCGGCCGTCGTCTTCGTCGGCCTCTGACAACCCACAGTTTCCGTTGATATCGGCAGCAGACGACGACAGCGTGGGTGGCCAGGCGCTTCTGCGCGAATTTCTTACTTTTCTCGACCTGAAAGGTTCGGATGCTGCACATGCTCTGTTGCTTGTGACGGCCATGGACTGCATTCTAAACTAATCTTACCTAGCAAATAGGAAACTAAAGATGGCGTTTAAAGGTTGTTTATCACGATTTTAGTTGAACTGCAATACAAGTCTAACATGCGTCAGCAGTCTTAAGCAGGATTATAAATAATAGTAAAAAGGCTTTGAGAAGTAGGTCTAATTAAATACTTTTTTAATTTTAGTTAATTTTTTTACGGCGCGATGCACGCAGTGCAAAGCGCGGTATTACTAGAGTAGGTCGTCGGTCTGTCCGTCCATCCGTCTGTCCGTCTCCCTATAACGTGGAGGTACCGTGGGCATAGAGGTTGGACTAGTTTGAAGCTAATTACACGAATAATTACATGTATCTTATGGTCTTCGCACCTCCGAGCCACAACATCGGCAATCTATCAAAGGGGGAAAACCCCAAAATTCCGATGGAATAGGGGTGGGGTCGCTCTTCTCATCAGAAAACCTGCAATATCTCTGAAACGGGGAAAGATAGGACGAAGGTTACTATTGATGACTAATAGGAAGTTGCATACGCGCTATCGATTGGTACCAAAATCAATGACCTTGGATACATTGAACGGCCATTTCGCACTCTGTTTCAAAATATATGCTATTCGGAGTCCACCAGACCACCACGAAAATTTCAATGAAGATAGACTCATGAATACTATCAGCGGCAAAGATGTAGCGCAATGACTGTGGTTTCTGGCAATATAAGGTTTATGCGGATATGCGCGGGGGAATGACGTCAAACAACAGTGGGGTAATCGAAATCGTCGATTTTTAGAGCTTTCGGACGCTACATTTTCGGCACCGTAGGAAATGAGGCCAACATTATTATATTGACGTCAAACGACAGTGGGGTAGTCCGTTGTCGCCTTTCACTGACCCCAAATACGTGGCCTCGATGACGCTGAATGGCCATTTTGCATTAAATTTTCTCTACTACGAGCGACGGATTCAGAAATTATTTTACATACTTACCGTAGACCGTTTTTATTGATTATTTTTGTTGTATCACGTGACCGGCAGAGATGTGCAGAAGCGGACCGTGTTCCGCAGAATATTTGGAATCCGCGGAAGGAGTTCGGATCCTTCGTAAACGAAAAGTTGCAGGCGCTGTATCGTCGGAAACTTAACAAATAAGGCCAACATTATTACTTAGTCTCTTATCGCCTTTCCACTAACTCCAAAACACGTGACCTTGAATGACCTTGAATGGCAAATTTGCGTTAAATTCTGTTTTGCGCCGGTATGTTGCCTTTCGAAGCTTGGCTACCCTAATGGATGTTGTCGACGAACTTTAAGCGGAAAAGAACAGCTGCAGCATCGCGCGGTTTTCTTGTGACAGCACGGCTTTCATGCTTTTCATGTAACTACACTAAGACATGTAAAAAACACAAAACATTTTGCGACGTTTTCGCAAGTGTTACACGTAACTACGGTACGGCCTTAACCTAACTTATATGCCTATCGTTAGCTTTTGAGTGTATACGTTATAGGAGCGTGCTTTGTGTATCGAATCATATCGCAAACGCTGTTTAATTATTTGTAGCAAGATTGGATAGAATATCCGTCATTGGAAGCCTCATGTGTCTCACAGTATGGGCGCACACTGAACAGAGCAGGCCTATCAGCATCTACAGTCTATAGTTGAAGCAAAACGATCTCTTTCATTTGAAGACGCCTGCTGCTATTCAATGGCAGAAAACACTTGGCGTTCTTAACGACGACTGCAAAGAACTGCAGGGATGATTGAGAAGCACCCTGTCGTCTAGCAGCTGTCCATAATATAAATATAGGCCTACAGCAGCTGCCTGCATTACCTTGAGTGTTCCGTTTGTTCAGAGATTTTCATTTCCGGAACTTTAATTCTTACAAAACGGCGCGCCGCGCAGTCACTTGAGCTACGTGGCGTTCAAAAAGTTTTGCAACTCGATATATTAGACTGAAATTTTTTTGAAAATGTAAAAAGTACATTCTTTACAAAGTTTACCCTTCTTTGTAATTTATGACGTTATAGAGAGATAAACAGAAATGATTAGGAATGTTAACGCAAAGAGAATGGAATGAGGCTGACTGTTGCATTACAAGTACAGTCTATAAAGCCGCGTTGACAATGTGGGACTCCGGGGCATCTGACTTTATGGCAGCACTGACATATGCGTTAATTTCTCATTTGCAACTATGAATCTGCGATAGCCTAAATCTGTGTCGGCGGTACATAAGAACATTTATGGTTTGATGTTGCCAGTAAAATTTTATTGTCTTAAGTTAAAAGTTAACAAGCTGTGGTGCGAGGCACAACAAACCCCGCCCCCTGCTGCCACCTACCGAATGATACTGACTTGTTAACGGCTTAATTTTCGAGATCCCCATTTTGGGATATTTTGGACATTGTGGCTACTTTTGGGCTATATAGCTACTTCCAATGTTAAATCTGACGT
>Ga0209679_1000842_pt1 | contig 11940 bp, 4 predicted proteins | sample WorMetHEROISLAND_4_FD_187408 | JGI IMG/M metagenome (GOLD analysis project Ga0209679, IMG submission 187408) | Marine gutless worms symbiont microbial communities from Max Planck institute for Marine Microbiology, Germany - Olavius sp. 2 HERON... ...
CTGCGTCGGCCTCCAGCCGCATCCGTCAGCGCCGCAGCAGAGAGTCGCCGGCGGCGGAGACGCCGTGCTGCGGCACAACCATCAGCTGGATCACTACGGCGAAACTGCCGCCACCAAACTCATCAAGTCGGAGCCGAGTGAGTCAGCGCTGGCCGCCGCCGCCGCCGCTGCTGTCGTTGCCGCCGCTGTCGACGGAACCCGGGAGCTAGCCGAGGCGAAGACGGCCGGCGTCGGTAGAACAGCGGTCGGCAGCGCGTCGACCTCTGTGACGGCAGCATCTGCAGACAGCACGATCGACAGTGTACTACACGGCGTTAGCTCCACGGCGATGTCATCGTCGTCGTCGTTAAATGAAGTCATATCTCGACATCGCCATCATCACCACCAACAACAGCCGACGGCCGAGACGCAACAGACAAACGGCGGTTGCAGTTTCACGGTGTCCAGTCTTGTTCATCCGACCACGGGCAGCAGCAGTGCCGGCACCGGCGGCGGGTTTGCGTCTGTCGTTGACGGTGGACTGGGTCGCGATGTCAGCGTGGATGGTGTACTGAACAATGTGGATCCGGTCGGTGGCGTCGCTGACGGTGATTCGTCCTGTTTCGACCCGTCAACTGCCGCTGCCGCCGCAGTCCAGTGGTTCGCTGCGGCTGGCGGTCATCACCAAGGCACTCAGTACGGTACCGGCTACTCGTCACGCTGCACGCCAGAGTTCTACATGCAACGCCTGCACGCGTCGATTGCTGCCGACCGGCGTCACTCGGTCGCTGCCGCCGCCTGTATCGGACTTGGTGACGCTGACGGTACAGTTCCCTTGTCAACGTCGGCGTTCGGTCACCACCCGGCCAGTGACGGTTACTCCGCCACAGCCGCGTGGTACGGCGCCTCGCAGTCTTCGGATGTTGTCTGTTCGCCGACTGCTGGTTCCGGTGCGTACGTCGCTGGTCTGCATGACATGTTCGACGTGTCGGCGGCCAGTCGGATGCTGTCGACTCGACAGAGCTGCGCCCAGCTGCAGACCGCCTCTCCGTTCCGTGCCTACTACGGCACGGGCGGCACCGTCATCACTCCAGCACCGGCAGCGTATGCCGGTTACGCCGACGACTGTGCCGGCGGAAAGTACTGAACAGTCTGCGAGCCAGTCGGTCTAGGTCTTCCTATTCTACGCACTCGAATCTCCTTCATTGCCGAGAATTGAGCTCTCATATAACAGTCTTGCGACTGGGTTACGATGACAGTGTATTGATTGATATTTAAAAACGTCATTATTTTCATCACGTAAACCGGTAGTCATTATCTTGCGATAAACAGGGTAACATCTTGTGACTTTGGCCGCGGTGCAGCGAGTGACTTCTTAGATCTAAACAATTTGTCTTGGTTTTAATTCTGTGTCTAGCAGAGCTGCATGCGCGAGATTGAATTGCGTTAGTTGGTAAGCCGGTTCGTGTGCATGAATTTTCTGACACAGCCAGTTCAGTCTAGTCATCCTTTGCGGGTCTGCCATGCAGCAAAACTACTGAGTATAGTTGAATGCTGAGAGGTGAATAGATACAATGTTATGTACCCAGTCCATATAGTACGGCGGGTATGACTACGTCGGTGATGGCTATATATGGAAACAGGAAATCAGCGTCGCCGTTTTTTTACATTTATGTGTCATTACTTGTAAAACTCTATACAACTGATACTGAGATTATTGATCGTATACGTATACTTTCTGTTATTTGATGTTTTAATGTTACAGATAGTATTTGTCAGTGTCTGCCGTGATTCATTTTCATCTTCATTTTACATTTTTCTATAGAATCCTGTAACAGCCTAGTATGCATGATTATGATACAAGCAGATAAACGCAGCAATGCATACGAGCGACAGTTGGAGGATAACAAACAATTTACCAGGGTGGCCACAAACCTGGAAAACCTGGAATACTCAGGGGTTTCTCTGAATATGGAAAACTCGAGGAATTCTGAGGGAATTCTGTAAATTCTGTGCAACCTCAGGGAAAAATTGTAACAAACAAAGTATTTTTAGTTCGTCATTCAAATATTTGTGTAAAACAGCTGATGACTGGGTAAACAGGATCATCTTGACCCTTGATGAAGGTCATTATTACATTTACTTTTTGTTGTGATAACCTATGGAAAAGTAGGCCTAACTTTATGGCTCTGAAAAAGCATGGAAAACTCTGGGAATTTTTTCTCCTACTTTGTGGCCACCCTGTTTACGTTATACCCCGAGTAGCTTCTCTGACAGACGCAAGAAAGTCATCGCAGAATATAATGACAAATTTCTAATAGCATCAATCAGGCAAACTCGCCGTGTATGACAGTCAGTTTGCGCAGTGCTTTCATTAATAAAATCGTCGCCGTGATTCGGCAGAAAAAAGAGATATCAGCGGTCACAAATGATCTGTTGATAAATCCATGCATGCGTTGCTGAATAGTCCGCACTTATCTTATTCTCACTGACGTGTCATATGTGTTCTGGCATTACCACACAAAGACATCATTCGTTACCGGCCGACAGGTCGATAAAGATCAATCGACGGTTTTTAAGTGAAATCCGCAATGCTGCCAAAAGACGCAGCGAGATTTTTCGGGGTCATCAGAACGGCTGGCAGCCGCTGCGATAATGCAGATATTACGGCGGAGGCTGGAGTGCGGCCGCTTGCGAAACAACACACAAGTGACGCATCGTTAACGACGTCGCGTTTGGACGTCGTTTGACACCAGGAGCCGCCGCCCGTCACCTCCCCACGCTCGCCGTCATGCTGTTCCACCCGCTCGCTCGGCACAGCGATATCTGACCGCTGACGACTTTCGTCCTGTGCTGTCACTTAATACAACGACTCTCAGAGCGCACGGCGAGATACTGCAGTGTTACCGCCGACCCAGTGCATATAACTTGGCAATGTGTGTTGCAGCTGTATAGCTTGACAGTACGCTCACGCTGGTTGCAGAGACTGCGTTTGTCATCGCTCGACTCTGGACACGGCAGTATGTTACTTGGGCGTTGCGTACAATAAGTTTGCGTTGGAACTTAAAAATTGAGCTATTGCCATTTATCGTAGGAAATACAACCAATAGTATTTTATTCTTTCACTCGTCAGTCATCACATTAACGTACACAACGCATCGGTGGTAAATTAAATGAACGCTCGAGACAGCGTTAGCAAATAATGTTTGCAACATACTCTGAAAAAGAGCATATAATTCTTTCATTTTCGTATAGCCATCTTTCATATAGCCATATTTGACAATAAAACGCTAACATAAAGTTAATAAAGTAATAAACGTATAAAAACGATGACTGTAGTTATGGTGCAAAATATTAAAAATAGCCTATTAGTATACGTACGTGGTACAGTACATATGCTAACTGGCAGTAACCACACATACAGTACAAAAACACAGAAATCTATGCAGTACATGTCAGAGCCTTCGACTTCCATAAAGATTAAGCCAATAATAATTGATCACAAGACTCACAAGAGACGTGCTAATGGTGATTTATTTCTGTAGTCGAGCACGCCTGTATTGTGTACAAGCTGTGGCGGCCCTTCGGGCCGCCACAGCTTGATTTGTATGTGTGAAAATGCAAGTGCTAGTTAACACACAATGGTCAAGCCCTTCAAAGCACTACTATGTAAAAAAGACAGAACAATATACCTGAACATTTAGTGCAATGCATTTTGATAGACAATGTTCTTCGTCTGTCTGTCTTTAGCTAAGATGAACAGGCCGGCCGGTGTACCAACACGGGACAATGCGACATACAGCTGACCATGTGAAAAGCACGGCTCAGTGAGGTCGACGCCTGCGACGGTCAACGACTGACCCTGCGCCTTGTTGACTGTCATCGCGAAAGCTGGACGGACTGGAAACTGAAGCCGCTTGAATTCAAATGGCAAGTCTGTCGGAATGAGAGGTATTCGTGGAATGAATACACTCTCGCCGCTGGCTGCGCCCGTCAGAATTGTTGTGTAGATAACATTTCCCATAAGCTGCTTCACGATCAGTCTTGTCCCATTACACAGCTTTGGAGGGTCAAGATTTCGAAGCAGCATGACAGGAACACCAACTTTGAGATGAAGTTTATGAGGAGGTATGCCTGGAGGCTCAAGTGAGTTAAGAAACTCAGTTGGGTAATTCACACTGTCATCTACATCGACGACAGTGTCAATGGATGTATATACAGTCATCTCGCCCGGAATAACGTTCAATATTGCTGTATTGATGTTGTTGACAGAAATGTTTTTGGGGGCCAAAATTGCACGACTGCGAATCCAGCTGTGGTCCATGTAGTTCTTGGTGACATCGGGAAAGGTTTGTTCAATCAGTGCAGTTGCTGACTCAACAACAGTTCCACAACATGCAGGAAGTTCAATTGTGCTGCTGTCTGCGTTGACCGGAATTTGGCCTTCTCCGATTTGCAAGAGATCGCGTGCAAAATCGCGGGATGTAACATCACCAAGTAGTCGCACACGCATATTTGTTTGGAGATGTAGTGTTTTGATATGCCGCCAGAGGTAAGATGACTTCAAACAGGCCTTCAGCTCATCAGCAGGAGTTCCTCTAGGGATAACTGGCAGTGTTTGGCGAAAGTCACCTGACAGCAGCAAAGGAACGCCGCCCATGAGTCGATCGGCTTGCCTGAGATCACGTAACGTGCGGTCGACAGCCTCCAACGCTCCTTTGTGTGACATGGTGCACTCGTCCCAGACAATCAACTGGCAGCGTTGAAGCAGCAGAGCCAGTCCAGAGCCTCTGGCTATATTGCACACAGGAGACTCAGTGTGGCTCAGGTTCAGCGGCAACTTAAACGTTGAATGCGCTGTTCGTCCACCATGTAGAAGTGTAGCAGCAATTCCTGATGAAGAAACAGCAATGGCAATGCCACTGATACGGATTTTTGCCAGAATGAGATTCAGCAGAAATGTCTTGCCAGTTCCACCTGGTGCGTCGATGAACATAATTCCACCATCTTCTCGCTGAGCAGTTCCAATAACGTGGTCGTACGCAACCTGTTGATCAGGCGTAAGCAGCGGTTCGTTAGCAGCAACGTAGTTTTCCAATTCGACTTTGTCGTAGGACAGCTCACGTAGCAGCTCCTTGCACATAACACCGGTGGTGCATCGGTCTGGAGATGGCAGACCAAAATGTGACGCAGGCTTCCCAGTCATGGACTGAACGGTGTCATCAATCTGTAGCAGCAGTTCGTTAAATATATCCTCAGAAAAGCTGACGGAGTCGTCTTTCAAGCGTCGTCTCCGCTGCAGCAGAATATCCTCGGCCATAGCTTCACGAAATGCCTCGAACAGACTGCGAGGGTTGCTTGGCACACACACTGAGATGATGACGGCAAACAGCTGGCGCAGCTGACGTGGTAGCTGTGACGATGCAGCCTCTTCCATAGCACTGAACCAATGTCCGTCACTTTCAAGAAGACCACGCCGTTGGCACGCCTCACGAAATGTTTCACACAGTTCACCATCGACAGTTTTCAAATCATCAAATGATGTTGGTCCATGCACTTGATGCAGCAACAGACGTAGGTAAAAGCATTCAGCGTTCGATGGGTGAACTGTGTAAACTCTACCAACGACATCGGACTCGAAGATGCCAGCGTGACCGTCGACTGGCTTGCCTTGTTTTCGACGCTGGAATGACTTGCTCGACTCCTGCCACGTGTAGTAGGTGGGAACGTCACAGTAGAGTAATGTCGCTGCAAAAGAGTCGTTCTTGCACAGTTGGAAGAATGCAGTCAGCTTCGTTCTCGGAGGACCTTGTTGGATCCGCTGAGTAACGTTGTCAGCAGTGAAGTACACGCGCTCGCCGTTCTCGAGATGTACGTGGAGATGCATCACACTCGGATATCGCTCGTGGACAGGGAAGTCTAGAATGCGCCAGACAGCCTCATTGCTGCTAATGTAGCGGCCCAGCTGATAGTACTCCACTTCGTCATGGTGCTTGCTATCTTGTAGCCCAAATGCTGCTTGGTCGCTGCCTTTGTGTATATACTTCAGCACGTATTTTATTGATTTCACTGAGTGGCAATATTCGACATTGATGTGTGCGTTGAAGACAGACGATAAGAACGGACAATACGGAACGACCCAACGATTGTCGAGTGTGACCTGCTGACCACGCCTGTAAACAGAAGCCGTTCTGCCGCCTTGTTCCGCAGAACGACGCCGGTAGAGCGGATATCCGTCGTGGCCAGTTTGAGTGTCCAGAACAAACGGTCGTGGATAATTCTTTGTGCAATGGCCATCCTTCATGCACGCTTGCCGAGGATTGACAGGTCCACATGGTCCATGTAGCATGGTTTTGGTGATGACGTCATACAGAAGTGGATCGGCGTCTTTGTCTGGTATCTCTGCAGAAATGATGGAGTCCATTTCAGTTGGTTTAATTTTCTCCTTTAGCCAGAGCAGGATATGAATGTGTGGCAGGCCACGCTTCTGCCACTCGACTGAGTAGATGTAGCACTGCATGTCACCGAAGACAGACTCTTTCGTCAGCAGCCGCAGCATGATGATCACCTTTTGTCTGAACACTCTGGCGATGAGATCATGGCGGTCTGTTGCGGACTGCTGTGGGAAGAGTCCATTGCGAATTTCATCCCACTGTGAATTGCAAGTGAAGGTGATGAAGAGGTCAGGTCGTCCATATTTCCTCACATACGCAATGGCATCCTGTGTGTACTGCTGTAGATAGCGTGGGCTGCCGGTGAATGTCGCTGGCAAGATCACTAAACGACCAACGTTACTGCTTCCATCGTTGGCGACTGCGTCGTGCAGGTGGACGTAGTTTTCGACTCGCAGCTGCTTCTGGTGCATGCGAATAAAACACAGCCGTTCACTTTCGATCTTTGCCCACATGTCCACGACGAATTGATGAAACAACTGACGATAGTGGAGAATGGCTGAGTCTGCGTCACGTATCATCAATCGATAGGCATATAGACGCATTGCCGTCAACTTCTTGCCGTCCGTCTGCGTTAACTGAAAATGATATCCATCATGACCGTCCCAAAAGATCAGTGGATACTGCAGAGCATCGTAAGACCGGTGCGTCTCAGCAACTCGTTTAAGTGAGTTGCTGCGTGTCTCTAAGACGATGTCTCGACGTTCACACTGGTCGCCGACGACGATGATGCCGACGTCGTCAGTCGTCGGTGCGTTGTACCGTCTCTCGTGTTCTCCAGCTGGCCGCTTGTCGGCGCGAATGACGACTCTCTTGTCCGGTCCAGTCAGCCTGTCAATGGCACACTTGAATCCTTGAATGTACGGGTTGACGGCGTGCAGCATGGTCTGTAGAGCCTGCACGGTTGACGGCTTCAGCCCTGGCATCACGCTGCACCGACGATCGACTTGCTTTGTAGTGTCGGCGATGAAATATATTTGCAGAAACTTGGGTTCCTCTTGTGACACTGGGAGCAGTGATCCAGTGAGATGATACACTTGGCCTTGTACTTTGAATGTCGGCATCCATCCGTCGTCATTGCATTCACGCGTGGCGCCGAATGACGTCATCTGGAAGCAGGCGTTATAGCGCATAACGTTCGCCAGAAAATCCCTCGAGTCGCCGTGAGTGCCAGCGAGCAATGATGCTAGTGGCTCAGGTGCTGCGGCTAGCGGCGACAGAACTACCTTACCCTTAGCGCAACACATTCCAGGAGTTTCGCCGTTAAATTTTTTTGCATGGCAATGTTGACATTCGACAGACATGGACCCGATAGAGAGTGCGTGGTCTACTACGTAGTGTTGGTCGGCTGCATAACTGAATGCTGCGCGTGCTAAAGTTGTTGATCGGCGACTCCGTGAACGACCAGCAGTGAGACGCTCTGCGCTGCGTGACGCTCTGTGACGGTCAGCGTCGGCAGCACGCCGTTCTTCTTTCTCTGTGTCAGTCTCCCCATTTCTCGCTGCTTTTTTCGTGTAGCACGAATGCTGTATTGCGACAGATCGCCTTTCTTTCGTTTTGGCATTATTCACCTAAAGAAAAATACATTAAGTCAAAAGTCAGGCTTAAGGTTTTCGCTCCTTGGACTTTATAAGGCGTTGACTGAAAATGACGGACATGAAAATGACGCACCAGTTTACAGGACATGAAATTGCAGGACAAAACTGTAGTGTTAACAGAGATTACATTATAATGAAGTGTGCAGTTTTTGCTGCTGTTGTTTTGTAAACACACAATACTCTAATGCAGTGTGCGTGATATATACTCAGTCTATTCGGCCTCAAACGTTTGCCGCTTCTGATGTAGTTTCATGTCCTGCAATTTCATGTCCGTCATTTTCTGTGCCCCCTTTGTAACTAAGAGATAGATGTTGTGTGAAACTTTTAAAAAAATAAATAACAACGTTATATGAAACGATACTAATTGTAAAGATGTATGCAACGCACCTTTTGCTGCAGTTGTAGCAGGCGTGCATGGAGGTTGTGTTGAACAATACAAAGGTTTAACTTCTTCAGTGTGTTCAACACTTTTATAGACCTATGGGCTTAGTCGCAACCACATATGCCTACTGCACGATGCGCAACGGTCCAACGGATAGACAAAGACTGGTGGTATGCGGTTATAGTCTTTGGACTTTAGCCGCAGTGGATATCCGATATCCAAGGCGCAAGTGGAGTACAGTTATCGTGTATGTGTATGTGTATGTGTATACACATGTGTCGGCAGCACATGTTGTGGGTAGGCCCTATTAGGCCTACAGGACGGCCGTCGTCTTGTACAACCGTCCGACTCGGCCAACGTCCAGCGGCCTTTGAGCTGCCGGGCCTCTGTCGCACGCCAGCTGTCCTACCGCGCTGCCAAGCAAGGCAGCGGCCCGTCGCTGCATCCACCGCAGCAAAGTGCAAACGCATTCAACGCAGTGTTTTAAAATTTTAATTTTCTTCCCAACGGTGACCCCTATCGGCATAAGACCCAGCCCATATGTTACACACACACGGCACGCGTCCGCATGCAAAATTTCGCCACCGTATGTCGCACCGTTTCACAGGAGATAGGTGACAGACACTAAGGCGACTTTCAATTATATTATAGATGTCGACATATTGTTGTCAGACGCCTCATATTAAGTCACCGACATGATCGCCGGCGTTACTGAGTCTGTTTACAAATATTTGCAGCTGCGCTGTCCTCGGTGTCTCCTGGCCCACAGTCTCGGTCAGTCACAGCATCGTCGCTGTCCAAGTAGCAAAGGCCAGCTGGCAAACTGGCGGTTAACCCCACCTAGTCGTCGTGGCGTGGTCCCAGCCGGGTCACTGAACCGACTAATGACGCCGACTTGCAATGATAAAGCCGTCAGCAGGTCAATTAATTAGCAGCAGCAGCATTAGTAGGAGGTCAAGACTGGAAGTCAGACTACGACGACGTGGCTCTGCATTACTGACGCCCAGGGCGCTGATGAGAGCATGTCACAGAGTGCGGGTGGCAGCCCACCCACGCCTGTCGACGTTCGTCGCTTCCCGTAAACAGTGGACCGGTTAATTCACGATACGCCCGGGAGATATTTGGAGATAGTGACGATCGACCGGAGGCAAACGAGGCCGGCGGCCGCCACGCCCCGCCCCGCAGTTGTCGATGATAAAGATTCAGCGGCTGCATTGGCGCGCAGGTAAGTGAGGCAAGACACGGCCGCGGCATTGCCGGAGCTAATCCCTAGTCGCTAGTCATATCTGCAGCTGCCGCATCCGTTCAAATGCGCGCTGCATCGCCGACTATCGTAACGGACATTTTGATTCTCCTCAATCAGCTACAGAACTAGATAACGCTGTGGCTGGATGTCCCATCTCGTTATCCAGTTCATGACAACTTCCGCCGAAAGAGCTCGTTTCGAATTTCTACTTAAGATTATCGTGTACTGTAGTCCACACGAATACGCCAGTGATAAAGTATTCGTAGTCGTTGGAGAATAATTTATCATCAGACAAATGGCACGTGCTCTTTGACGGGCCCTTATTGGTGAAAAAAGTAATAATTTATGAAAGTTACACAGCTGTGTTCTTAAGTCAGTGCAGAGACGGAGTCAAAAATTTCTGGTAGGGGATGAACCTGAAGATCAAGACATCCAATGAGAATCGTCACTGAATGTGGGTCTCGGGTGTCTTTCCTGGAAAATTTTGGAATTGTTTTATGCAAATCATTGCATTTTTGACAATTTCTGCTTACAAAAGCGATGTATTTGACGCCACGTCATACGGCTGATGGAGACGGATGCATCCTCATATACCCCTGGATTCGCCACTGGTTCAATGTACACTTGCTGCATCACAAGCTAGCAGAGTTCTCGAGAGAAAAAAAACAACTGTTTTTGGCGAAAGAAAACGACATATTAGCCTAAAGATGTCTTTTACACATGCCCGCATGTATTTTAATGCACATTATGTGCATAACCGACACATTCTAAATCCTGATCTATTGGCAGCATTATGTCATGACGCAAAGTGCAAAGACGAGTTCATAATTAACATTTTGTTTTGATGAGTAAATCGGCATTGTCGAGAGACACAGTATATGTCAATGAACATAGAATTTGTTTAACTTTAGAGACCCTCAGATAGCAAATTGACTCATCCTCTGACAAATGTCATGGTTACTGCTTGGTCTTCCAACTTACCAAAAAGCTGGCACCACCACTGTATAGAACACAGTAGAGTGATTTGTCCCTTCGCTAAGCGGATGCCATAACGGTTTTAAGACGGCAGGCTGACGACGAGGCATCAGGCGTTGACGGACGGCATTCGGCATGCAATTGATCGAGCGGCCGAGCCGATCGACGCGGACAAGGATATCGAATGTGCGGCGATATAACCGGGCCACACTCGAAAGTCTGGTAATGTAACGTTAGGTAGGTTACGGGGTGGGGACGGTGCGCGGGCGGCGGCGTCGAAAGCGTCGTCGACGGCGGCGGAGGCGGCGCTTGTGCTGACTTTACTTTCTGGTTACTGGTCTGGTTGTTCTAGAAAAGCCCAGTAACTAACCCGGTTTTACATCCAGTCAGCTAAGTTAACGTACGGCCTTCACATCGGCACAGTGTTCGCAAATGTCTTCCCTAACGAATTTTGAGCAATTAATGATTAATTAGTGATCACTAAATTGTGTGGATATTTTGTCATTTTGCGTTCGTTTCATGCATTAAAATTATTCTGTCTCTTGCTTGCCTATGTGAAAGCACTACGAATAGCCGATTGGCTGCTACATAACAGTCCGACGCCGCCTACAACCATGCATGCCGCGACCTCTCCCCCTGCCACTCCCCCCTAACCTACCTAACGTTACACAATCCATGTTTCCATCGTTGTCATTGTCATGCATACTGCGCCCAGCCCAGTTCAGCGGCAAGTCGCCGGCTTCACAGTTCACCGTCCCTCAGGTACCTCGGCCACTCTGATAAATAACGTCAACGTGTTCGGCTGCAGGCGTAGAAGGTGTGAGGGTATCGACGATGATTGTGCTCGCTAAATACAACATGCACTTCCGCTTTCACCGAGCGAAGAATAGCGAACAACGACAACGCCATATTTATTATTGTGCCCGGTACAGACCAGTCACGCGTCTGCGTGTTGGCTTCGGCAACTGGCAAACGTCGCCGCATTCTTGCGTTAACAGAAAACAAAGAACCGATGCAGTCAAGGTTTAGTAAAATACTTTCCTTCACAGCATTGTGCGGTAACAGTTGCGAACAAAACCGAATCCGAACAAATGCTTCCCACTCGCAGCAAGACCATCGACAGTTGGCGGTTTGGTTTAATGGCAACGGCATTACTCTACGTCGAGCCTCGTTAATACTGATTATGGGTGACCGTTAGACCCGTAAGCCGCCGGCTTAATGATTTTCCGGCTGGCTTATGAAAATTGCGGCTTAAATCCGGCTAAGCCGGATTTTTTCGGCCGGCTGCGGCTTAGGTAAATTGCGGCT
>Ga0209679_1000843_pt1 | contig 11939 bp, 5 predicted proteins | sample WorMetHEROISLAND_4_FD_187408 | JGI IMG/M metagenome (GOLD analysis project Ga0209679, IMG submission 187408) | Marine gutless worms symbiont microbial communities from Max Planck institute for Marine Microbiology, Germany - Olavius sp. 2 HERON... ...
ATCACGGTCTACGTTGTTGCTAAGTATAAGCCACGATACGGACTAAGGCATACTGGCTTGTATCATGTAGGCCTATCGGAGAACTGAAGTTTTGCGTGGCGCGCCTATATGAAACGTCTCCACGAGACGAAAAGGTTGGAGACCCGAGACGAGACGCCGAGACCTTTTGGGCCGAGACTGAGACGAGACCCGAGACACACAGGTTCGAGACCGAGACGAGACGTTAGTATGTCTCGAGACGGTCTCGAGACCGAGACGTCGAGACCGAGACCACATCCCTGCTTTCTACTGTTGGACGTCACGCCATACCTGTTGCTGGTGCTCGCATATGGAATGATTTACCTTCGGACGTTACCTCCTCACCGTCGCTGTTTACATTTAAGCGTCGTTTAAAAATGCACTTATTTCGCCTTTCCTACCCAGATCTAACTTTTTAACTGTTGTTTTCTTAGCTGTCGTCATTTTGTGATCCTTGTGGCAGCTGTTTGTTGCTTAGGCCACAAGTGATTGATTGATTGATTGATTCTGCACATCATTACACAGATGTGCATGTATCTGTTCTATCCACTGCTGGTTAACTGTTCCTACAGGGATCTGACATTGACCTGTTGAAGAAAAGAGCAGAACGCTTTGGTGACGTTACTTCGTCAAAGCTCGGAAAGGTTTGTATATTTGAATATTCACATGTGTTAGTAATCCATTTTAACTGATCCTGTGTCACAACAATATTATAATACAGTCATGCACAAAGTCCAGCCCGCAGGCCACATCGTGCCCGCGAAAGATTGTCAACCGGCTGGCTCATGACCTATTATAGATCTGGCCTGCAGTGGGTTTAGACCACGTTTAATGGCCCTTGGCTGAAAAGGTGCCATTGTTGTAATGCTATGTTATCTCGAAGATGTCATTTTTATGAGTTCTAATTTTGACGGCAAGTTTCTGCGAAAGTGTTGTCAAACATATATCACTGTCATACTATCAGTGCATACAGTTGGCTTTGAGGCATACTTCAAACACTGTTGCAGTCTTATATAATCTAGTCTTTGTCCATCGCATTTCTGTCAGAGTCACGTCTTACCCGTGTCCTTTGTTTCACATTGTTTTGTATATTTACCTTCAGTGCTTTGACGTTGTTGGTTGGGTGATAGGAAGGCCTTCCAATCTGTAAAATTTCTGCAAAAACTCCAGCTATGACAGTTCCCAGAGTTAACAACATTTTCTAGCTCTTTGGGGGGGGGGCACAGCCTAACCTAAACTGGAGTAAATCTGGAAAATTGGCAGTGTTTAACAAGAAAATATGTCAGCGCCAAGTCCGTCCAGTTGGTGTTAATTAGTTCAGTTTGATTATAATCAGTTACCTTGAATAATTTGTATAAAAGGTCAGTGATTTTGCCTCTGTGACATGTTAGCTTACTGTATAATGAAGTAGAACTGCATTGATTGGTTAACTTTTACAACAGATTGACGAACAAGATCGAGTGCTGAAACGTAAACAAAGATTTGGCACAGTGACAACATCGGTGGATTCTGTTTCTGCTGTGGTATGTATGCATTTAGTCTTACATTTTGTGTGTTTATTCTGTATCGTTTTCGATGGTTGTTGGTTGTTCTCCATATTTCCGTAGCACATGTTGTTATTGTTATTCCCTTCACCCCATAGGGACATTAAACATGTGTTTTCTTGGATCAAAAATTTTACTTGTAAAATTGTCAGAATGGACAATAGAATCATAGAAAATCTGCAAAATCAAGATTCATTAACAAAAACTAGCAGGTACACTGTGCATGTATCAGTGTTGATTGTTCCCTCCCGTAAAACTTTTAGTAATTATGCAAATAGTTTGAAACACTGTTGCGGGTCATTTTTTGGGACATAACTGTAGATGAATTGTGAGCATATTTGTGTCTAAAAGCATTGCAGTCTGCTGTAATAATAGTGCATCTTTGTTTGTAGGAACAGAAGAAGAAAAGGCTTGAACGTTTTGGTCCAGCAGTTGCCGTATGATCATTTGTTGAAAAGTGGATTGTTTTCTGTTCGTCAGATCTTTTGTTTGTGTTTGCATTAACAGTTGCTAGATGGTGTCCATTCACTAGAGGGAACAGTTACTACTACATCCATTGTTATTCATATAATTATTGTCAATCTACTGTGCTGGTAATGGATAAAGAATTGCTTAAACAAATGATCATCGTAACTGTAGACGTAAAATGATTAATTCTGTTTTATTTGCATATGTCTTACTTGAAGTTTGTCAAATGTATGATGATACCATGTGACGAAGATGACATTACATTGTGTGATATTTACCGTGAAAATGACAGCTGTAGGTATTGCGTACTGTCATGATATAGGTGACAGTGACTTCAGTTTTTAAAGTTCATTATATTTTTGAGCGTTGAGGTTGTAACAGTTCTGTAAGTGGCTTGACCAACTTTAGTTCAGACACATGGCATCTGAGTTTGAAGGATGTAAAGTCTTGAGTGCAAATTTTATTTCTTATGTTTTGTGAATGATGATGGTTGTTTTATGCTCGTATAATTTGAAGAGCAAAAACTCTGATGCAAACTTCTGTCTTATTATTCACTTAATTGTTTGGTATAATGCAGCATACATATGCTATTTTGCATATGTATGTTGTATTATACAAGAAATTGGCGGTGGTTATTATCTAGCCTCAGTCGAGGAGCATCTTGTACTGAACTGCAACAATTTCCAGTTATTTTGCTTTTGGTCTAAACTGTGCACTGCTAGTTGCATCTCCCGCAAGTAATATTTCAGTAAAATTTGAAATTACTGTGATCTTTTGTTTTTGTTAATTAGTCCTACCAGAATCCGATCGTTTGATCCACATTTCTTGGAGGGAGTTTTATACTGATGCAAATTTGAGAACACTGAATATCCTATTTAATGTTTGCAGCAATGTGACTGTGGTGCATGACCGGAGCTAGAATTAACCCTGATTTTATCCAACACCGGTAAGGCCTACAGTAACTGCAGACAGGCCATTTGCTTTTTGGTGTGTTAATTGATTTTCATCAATATTTCTTTTGAACGGTAACCACATTTTGAAAATTTGCGCCACTAATGTAATTTTGATGATCACCGAACTGAAAATTTTTATTAACATTGGTGAGATCAAGTGCAATATTGCCTTTAATTGGCTAGAGAATACAAACTGTCTGTACATAGTAAGTAAATTTTCCTATATCAGATTTTTTGTGATAAGTCTTTAATTTTAAACAAATGCAACTAATTTGGACATGTTATACTAGTGAGAGTATTTTTGCAATGAAGTTAGTGAAAATGGATATATGACAACAAGTAGTTCATATATCCACGATAAATATTGCCAAACAGTAGTTAATGAATAATGATGTGCTACAGTGCTTCACTGCAAACTATTTAAACTAAATAAATGAATACTGTTTGTCTGTTAAATTAAGGCCAGAAGGGCGGCAAAACGATAGGCTACCACTTTTCAGCGTTGAAGCTATTTCCACCACAGTCACTATTATATTTCTTATTCTATTTTATTTTATTGAAAAATCATTACATTACTGAGGAAGCCTGCTAGTTAGCTTTTTAAAAACTAAAAATGCAAATGACGGCTATAATAGCCGCACTTGAGTTACCAATTATTGACCACTGAGCACAGTCTGAGGCTGACCAGTGAACTGGGTACTATCCGGATTGTAATCATTGTATACGACTTTATATAAAAATTAAATATTCTTCATTCGTTAGCTGTTCGTTAAGGGATTGGGTTTTCTGTTAATAATTTTACAGATTACTGACGATGTTCCTTACACGAGCCCTTTTATATTTCGTGAGACGACGTCACATACCTGGAAGACTTGATAGCGGGTATTGTTATTGTTGCACTAATGAGATTTAGCTCCGTTTCTTGGACTGTCCGTTTCCTGAAAGTTCTAGTGAGATAACATAACATAACGTGGTTCAGGTGGACGCAGGCTTATTGCCTCAGTGTCCAGTACAATTAGTGAAGTATACGTATAAAAAAATTAACGAAGTAACTATTCATCCGGCAGCTGGAAGAACAGCCAGCCGGCTATTCGTCCGGCGAATGTAAAGAATACCAGACAACTACGGTCAAATCGTCACACAGTCAGCTCGTCACACATTCAACTCGTCACAGTCAACTCATCACAACGTTAAATTACGCTAAATTTATTTTCCGTGAATATTCACGTACACTAGAAGCCAGTGGTGAGCGCGTCCGCAAAATTTGCGTCCGCGGAGATTTGCATCCGCAAGTCTTATATCCGCAGACGTTACACGCCCGCAAGTTTATTTGAGAGATAGATCCGCGGATTATCTGCGTCCACAAAGTGTGCTCACTGATCATTTACAAGTCAGAGTGCGTGACCACCACATGCGAGTTGAATGCAGTGGACATCGGGCCGGTCTATTGAGTTACTGACGGTGTCATATTTCATCTATCCGGCTTCTACGGTGGCCGGTGGCCGGCGTGAGTCCGTGAAAAAGGCTGTGAGAGACATCGAGGCAGCAAGCCAGGAAGTTACAGTGATTGTACAGCCAGCCACAGTGGTCTGAGTGCTGACTTCCGAGGCCCATTGACTCACTCGCACGTGGCGGCCCTGGCGTGGCGAGTCAGTGAAGATTATCAAAGATCACCGAGCAACGCGTCACCGCGGTGTCTCTATCACTCTGTGTGGGAGGTGATAGCATCCAACACTATAAACGACTGACGCGTTCCTCGCTCACACCGCGGTAATTACGATCTGCTCGGGGCTTGCATGCTCTATTGCTCGGCGGGATACATGCTGCCCAAACTTGGCTATTTATTTTATTAGTACTTTATATGTGGCAAATGAGGCTTGGATCCGGGGACGGTCCATGTTTGCAGATGTTTCCCGTTGCTGAGTCCGCGGACCGTCCGCGTCTGCAAAAAATTAGCGGATCTGAGTCCGCGTCCGACCGCAGTCCGCTCATCACTGCTAGAAGCCTGGTTCCGCTATTTTCCGTGAAGGGATACGGTTAGCATTAGTTTATAGGGTTAGGGTCAGTTTTCGCTAAAATCCATCGTATACAACTTCTCCCCACGCAAAACCCCAACTTTGTACTCGGGTCCCGTTAAATCGGTATCATCTAAAATCGTCTACTATAATGCAGTGACCCACTAAACCCGAAACCGTCGTCCCCACCCGATTTTTTTAACTTATTCAGTTGTTGCACAGGTTAAAACGGGTGTGAGGAAATGGCTGAATAAGCGCCATCTAGTGATTCCTGTGAAAATTTTCACGGCAAATAGCGACTCGATGTCTTGCCATGAAAATTTTCACGGCAAAACATCGACTCGCTATTTTTACGGCAAATAGTAAGTCGGTGTGATAACTTTACGTGAATTTTCACGGAAAATATCACTAAGCGTTAAATTATGGCGACGGTCAACTCGTCACACGGGCAACATTACACAGCTAGTTAGACGTTCAACAGAGTTTTCATCTCGCGTTTCTGCTATCTTGAATAATCTTATACTTAAATGCTTATACTCTAAAAATACTTAATCTCTGTTGTCTGCATTTAAAACATATGTCAGGTCAGTTGTTGAATACAGCAGTGTTCCATGGAATCCGTTTTTAATTAAAGACATCAATAACAGTACAGAGATGCTTCACAAGCGGATTCCCAAAATAAAGCATTTAACATACCACCAGCGCTTAAGCAAACTTAAACTTGAAAGCCTGGAATTAAGATGTCTGTGTACTGATTTTTACTGTACGACGCACGTAGTGCAAGCACCGTATTGCTGTCGTATGTTGTCTGTCCATCTGTCTCTGTGCGTGACGTTGATGTACCGTGGGCATATAGGTTGGACTAGTTCGAAATTGATTACAGGAATTATTAGGTTAGGGTCTTCGCTCCTTGGAGCCACAACATGACATCACCAGCAATGATGCGTGGAATCGGACAGTTAAACTGCGATCTGCAGAATGTTGCAGCTCCGCAAACGGATTGCGGATCTCTCATAAACGAAAAGTTGTGGGCTATACATCGTCAAATTCTTGACAAATAAGGCAAACATTATTATATAATATTATTTAGTGCCTTATCATATTTCCATTTACTACAAAATACATGACCTGGGAATGACCTCAAATGGCCATTTTACGATAAATGTTCACTATTGCGAACCACGTTTCAGCAATTAAGTTATATTTACTGTAGAGCCTGTTTACACACGTGACCAACGGAGATGTGCGGAAGTGGACCGTGATCTGCAGAATATTTGGAATCCACGGAAAAATTGCAGATCCTTCGTAGACGCTGCATCGTCGGAACCTTAACAGTTAACAGATTAGGCCAACATTAGTCGTTAGTATTACTTAGTCCCCTATCGCCTTTCCGCTGACTCCAAAACATGTAACCTTGAATGACCTTGAGTGGCCATTTTGCATTAAATTCTGTTTTGCACCACTATGTTTGGAGCTCTGAAGCATGGATTTCGAAGCTTGGCTACTCTTAAACGTGTAGTGAATTTTGTCGGTGAACTGTAAACCAAAAAGAAGCTGCGGCATCGCGCGGTTTCCTTGCGATAGCACGGCTTTCTTGGGGTTATTTGCTTATAAGCTTGTGTTTGGCAATTTGGCACACTGGGCATAAATGTGCTGGAATTTTTTGTATAACCGGAACTGACTTTAGTAACGTAAGAAGAACCCACTGCTGCAAATTATATTTGCCGACATGTAAATCCAGCGTTAGGTACAACTATTTTAGCCATACAGGGGAAGGGGGAGGGGAGGAGAAGGGAGAGAGGGGAGGATAGGGGAGGGGGAACAGGCATATGGAACAGCTTGCCAGGTGATATTAATTTTACATCTTATGGTGCTTTTAAGCAGTCACTAGCCGGTGTTATTTTAATTAAGTTTTGTAAAGTGCATTTTTACAGGGCGTCAGCTGTTGCAGAAAAGATGCATATTTCGGAGCCCACCACAAAAATTTGAATGAAGATGGACCCATACTATCCCCAGCAAAAATGTAGGCCAACGACTCTAGTTTCTGGCGGTATAAGAGTTGTGCGAATATTTGCGGAGGTTCCCCTGGGAGGGGGCATCAAACAATAGTGGGGTTGTCGACAACGGCAATTTTTAGCGTTTTCGATGTGTATTTTTCGGATACTTTAGAGATGCGGCCAGTGTTATGGCGATATGCAGTCGGTCGTTGGCTTTTCAGTGACCTAATATAGCATGACCTTGAGTGACCTTGACTGGCAATTTCGCCTTAAATTCTGTTTTTGCGCCGGTTTAGCTGGCTGAGACTGTGCGACTTCGGAAAGTAATTGCGTGAAAACTAATAAAGATTAGAGCTGTCGAATTAGCAAGTTAATTAACACGTTAAAGAATTAATCGGCGTATCACGATTAAAAAGTTAATGCCATTAAAAAAATTAACGGACATACATAAATTCTATGAAGCAGGAGTTTCAATATGCAATTGAACTGCGGTTATTTGACTATCGAATAATATTCAGTTAATTATTAACAACAAATGTATGATGCAAGTGCAGACCAGCGCAACTCGGTTATGAGCCAATTACATGATACATATTGTTTTCCAGCAGAGCACTGCAGTCTGCTGGGTTTCGCCGTTTTAACTGAATGAATTTCTAGTAAGTATTAATAGTAGTAACTTCTTCTCAACTGCCTCAAATGGATTGTTTTGCAGTATCACAAGAAAAGCAAAATAATCATATGAAATAAACGAGTTTTGCACAATTTTACAAGCAGCCAAAATCTGCCTGTTACAGGTAGCAGACATTTGACAGTTGGTTAGTAGTTGCAGCAGTGCGTCTTAACCGGCCAGTTATAAGCTTAGTTAACACGCAGTTTACGAACCAGAAACTGGGCCTAAGTTTGCTTTGTCAACGTGACCACATTTCTTTGGTGCAGTACAATTTAATAAGCCATATTAACATAGTTTGTGAGCGTCACTGCCAGATTGGGTATTAGATACTGTGATAACCCAAAACTGTGGTATACGAGCAGATAAATGAAATTTTGAACTGTGACGTAGAACAAGGCTCTCCCAGGACACGTGGTACTAGTGAGCTCCAAGTCTGTGTTGCGTCTGTTTTCTGTTATAAACAAGTTGTGTCTGTTTGTCAGCAAACATCAGCTGGTGAAACCAATTACATGCAGCATGAAACTGAAAGCCATTGAGCAGTTGCTGCTTGAACGTGACAATTTTGAACTTCTACAGATGCCGTACCTGTCAGAGGTATGTGAAAACAGATCTTTTAATGCTGACTGTCAGAACTCTGAACAAATGGACACTGCTGTGAATGACCAACTAGATCACGTGATGCTTTCAACTTTTTACCATTAGTTTTCATTTTTCACTCAGTTCACTTCTGTTGTGAAATTTGTTATACTGCACGAGAGTACAAGTTAGTTAGTAAAGGTATTTATGTGCATGCAGTCTTATATAAAAACTTTATGATTTTTGCGCTCAAAATCAACAAATGTAGAAAACAAAGGAAGTGGTTAAAAGTTTTTAAAAGGCTAGTGTTGTGTACCTGATGACCCGTCTGTGACATTCTGCATAGAAGGAGCACATAAGTGTAATAAGTTAACTGAAAGTCATGAAGTAACTTAGCATGTTTATGGTGGTATTTGTTGCATGTTTTACATGACGTCAGTAAAGTCAGTTGATCAGAGAGTTGCAGAAATGGCAACATTTCATTCAGTTTTTGTACTGACCTCTTGTGATAACTTCGTAATTAACAAAAGTGTTAACAGAAACAGAACTGTAATCGACTCATTATAAATAGTCAGGGGTATTCTAACTTAACCCATTAGGCAGGGCATGGCAAGTATTTCTTATGAACATGTTAACTGGTGGTGAATGTAACAAGCTCAGCTACTGCAGAGAAAAAGTGCGTCTGGTATGAATTCTGTTGTAGCTTGGCTACTGTTCATAAGCATAAGCACAAGCTGCATCACAGAAACTTATGCCCATTAAACCACTACACGTATCACAAGCAAATAAAATTAAGCTATGCCAAAGTGCAGGCAGTATGCATCATATGCAATCATTAGGGCTGAGACACCTCAGTATCGTTTGATGCCCCCCTCTCCAAAGAACCCCTGCGAATATCTGCATACACCTTATATTGCGAAGAACTAGAGTGTCTGAGCTACATTTTATCACCGACAGTACATGTCTGTCTTCTGCAGGCATTTACTTCGACGTCACATAACATAGATAAAAGAAACCATGCAAACTGCAGAGATGTAATATTGCAAATGCCTTTTCGAAACAAAACTAGGATTCCGATTTACGGGCTCAGGTCTAATACCAATCCCATTTCTTGCGACCTAAGGCCTAAGAACCGCAAATGTTGCAAAAGGACTTGTCTCCTGCTGTAGCTGTACACCTATGCTTTTGTACCAAATTTTACAGTGTCAGATTCTACCGCCGGACAAAAATCTGGCGGCGATCGAATTGTTTTTTACGGCTGGATTGTGGCCGGCTAATTTTTTCGGCGGATTTTCGGTAGCCGTAATTTTTTTGGTGGCGGCGGCGAAATTCGGTGGCTGGGGGGGTTTAATGGTAATGCATAGCATATTATTACTGTGAAAATGAGGCAACTAAAGTGCATTGTTACATAGCACTGAATTAATAATAATTCTTCAGTGTGGAGCATCATGATGTAGCATTGAACGTCTGAAGTTTGACATTTTTATGTTGACAGGAAGAAGAACAGTGCTACCATTTAGCAGATGAGAACCGCAAACTAGAGGCGAAGCTCAAGAGGCACATGGATATAGAAAAGAAAATGTTTAAGCACAGACTACTAGAAGATCACTTGGCACATTTGAACACTACAAAAGCATGGGAATAGAATGATATTAGCAAATAGTATATTGTCATTGACACAGTTTTGTTTGGTTGTGGGAAGTGTACTTGGTCTGGTGATTGTTGATAATCATCATTCAAATCATCTGACTGTGAAGTTTCTGATTGGTGTGGAATAATTTTCCATTACATTACATGTTAAATTTGCAGTTTGCAAAGCTGATAAGAAGCACGACATGAATTTTCTCTCACAAATTCCAATTAGTATTAATAATTTGGCGATCATAGGTTGGTGTTAACTATTGTTTCCACGGTATTATAAAACGTTGTCTATACAGTTTCAATTTGTTCGGTGTTTTTTTCACTAAGCAAAATATACACTGTGTTTCAAAAAATTTCACCCCCTTCTTGTTTGCGCTATAATTTATTTTATCCTAAACCGATTTTGATAATATTTGGCAGAAGTGTTGCAAAAGGACTTTGCAACGTAAAAATGTTTACTTACTTAATGTTATCATTAGCAGTCAGGTACCAGCTTAAGTGTTGCTACGGCAGCAGATGAAGCAACGCCTGATTGACACCTGGTGCAACAGTCAGTCATCGATGAAGCAGAAATTGACCAGTGGCGCAAACAGCTCAAGGCCTGTGTGAAAGCCAATGGAAGGCACTTTGAACACTTACTGTAACTGTTTGAATTGTCTTGTCAGTGCTTTGACTTGATTTTCAACTTGCATCTTTTTTTATTTGAATTTGACGTTTTCCATTGGGAATATTAGTTAGAATTGGTAGCGTTTGCTAATTATTAATAAATAAGTTGTTCCAAAAATTCAAAAAAGTTCACTTAACCGGCCTAGCCTGAAGTAACTCTTAGTACTACACTGTGAGTCAAGAAAATACATCACCGAGTTTTTCAGCAAATATTAACCGATTTTCGAATTCTTTCACGGAGACACCCTAGAAAATTGCAATAAAACGATCATTCAAGACCCCACATCACCTTAACACATTGCTACACTGCATTGTAAAATATTGATGTCGGAAAACTAGCGTGATGTGTACATTGGGGCACTGTTTCTGAACTCTGAAGTGAGACCTGACATGTAACAGGCAGCACCCGTTGTGGCAGAAGCAACCCACAATAGCATTTCATTGATTTTGACTCTGGGATCAACCACTGTTCGAATTACATGGAAGCAACAGTATGCCGGGCCCCCTCACTTATTTTCGCTACTCCATAGGGCCAATGCTGTTGCGGAATACTTGGGTACAGAGGGCCCCACACTTATTTTTCTGTAATTCGATTAATGGGATCAACTAATGTCAAACCAGTGTAGGCCATTTTTGAACGCCGACAGCGACTGACTGAACGTCATTCTTGTGCGAAGAAAACATTTTGCGCCGACGTCCTTCCTCTTTGTTGCAGCGGGTGTGTACAATCATAGTTTTTATGTTAATTTTTAAGTGTGGCTGAAGCGAATAGATTTTTATCAGAGAACCAAATGAAGATAACGTCATTAGGCAACTTTTGAACAGCTGAGTCGTACATATAATGGAATGCTTCAGTCATTTCTTCATTCTCTTCAAGCCCAGGTGGCAGTGAAAAAATGATCCATATGACAGCAGACAGTGCTACTAGGCGTGTTGAACGGTGAATTTAAAAATTGTGTTGGTCTTCTCTTCTTAGCGTAGTACCAGCTTAAGGCAGCACCAGAGCAAACAGTACAAGAAAGCCCAGCTGTCGCTGACAAACCCGCGCGACGCTTGCGAAAAGTTTGCACGGTTTACGTAAGAGCAGTGGGGTTGTAAGCTGGGTAGCTAGGTTGCCTATCGATATCATAGCCTGCCTATGGTTTCCTATTACGTCCTATACAGTAACCGTGTCTGTAAAATGCGTTGCTTTGGGGATACTAGCCTTTTAAAACTACCGTGACCTTGAAACCCGGGTCAGGGGTCACTCAAGGTCATCGAAAGTGACACCATTCGATAGCTTGGATATGGTTTCCTATTACCGTCCCATAGTAACTTTGTGTCTAAAATGCACCGTTTTCGAGATATGACGACATATTGGTCGAAAATCGCCGAAAAACCCCAACCCACCC
>Ga0209679_1000844_pt1 | contig 11938 bp, 7 predicted proteins | sample WorMetHEROISLAND_4_FD_187408 | JGI IMG/M metagenome (GOLD analysis project Ga0209679, IMG submission 187408) | Marine gutless worms symbiont microbial communities from Max Planck institute for Marine Microbiology, Germany - Olavius sp. 2 HERON... ...
AACTTTTCAGCAATTTTTGCAAGAGAGTTAGTAACAGCAATCGGACGTAAGTCATTTTCAACATTAACAGGTGGATAAACCTTTGGAATTGGTGTTACTCTTGCGACCCACATCAAATTCAAAGAACAAGTATACATTAACATCTTAATAAACATCTATAATCTTGAACATTTCTACACAGCATCAGCATAGCTTGATGGAGAGTCCTGTATTAGCTACAGTCGAGTTGTCTGTCCGTGCGTCTGTCTGTCTGTCCATCACACACTGGCACTGAGTCAAAACGACGCAAGCTAGGATCACGAAATCTGCACTGATAGATAGTCCAAGGACTCTAGTCTTGGCGGTAAAAAGTTCATCCAGAAATTTGAAAGGGTTCACACTGAGCGAGGGCGTTAAATGAGAGTAGGGTAGGAAAAATTACCATTTTTCAGCCAGTAAGTCGCCGTATCTTAGAAACAGTGAAGATAGCCTAGGACCAATTTTACTATTAATAACTAACAGGAATTCGCATACATGCTTTCGATTGGTGCCAAAATCAACGACCTTGAATGCCCGTTACGCACGTTTTTTGCACAAAACATGCATTTTTCAGAGTCCACTACAAAAATTTGAATGAAGATAGACCCATACTGTCAGCAGCAAAAATGTAGCCCAATGAATCTACTTTCTGGCAATATAACGTTTATGCGGATATTCGTAGGGTTTCATGGACAGGGGGCATCAAACGACAGTGAGGTTGTCGACAACAGCAATTTTCAGTGCTTTTGCTGGCTATGTCTTTGGAAACTTTAGAGATAGGTCCAGTGTCGTAGACTGTGACTTTGTAAAACAACTGTGTGAAAACTAATGGAGACAGACACATGCTGCCAGTGGCAGAAATCACCTGAAAGTTTAGTGTCTGGCAATATAAGATCTGTGCAAATATTCCTTAGAGAGGAGACGTTAAATATAATCCGGTGTTCGAAATGGGTTTTTCAGCATTTCTATCTGGGTATCTTCGATATCTCTATAGAGTTGTGACCATCATTAGTCTGCATGATATTGATTCAGACTGTTGCGACAGGTGTTACCATAGGGTAGTCTGTTTGTCCGTGTGTCATGCCCGTGCACCCTGCAAAGACCGTTGGACGGAAGGAGATGCCATTTGGCAGGGACACTCGTGTGGTCCCAAGTAACATTGTATTAGACAGGTGCCTCAGGAAGGGGAGATTTTTGTGATTGGAACCCCCCCCCCCCCCCCCCCTAGTACAGATAGCATAATTGTTACTACAGACAGCTTGTAGGAACTAAGCAATGACCTATCCAACGGTAGTATTGCTGATCTCATACGACTTCTCCTTTCTCTAACTGAACTACAAAGAAATGCATAGTTGATGCACTGGTTATAAGCAGTAGCTGAGCTTTTTGTTATCAAATGACCTCTGTCTCCAGGTGCTTTTGTCCAGATACATAGATTTAAGGTGTTTGAATCAATTATATGATAAAGTGATAGATTGTCTTGCCAGATATGAATTACTGAAGGAAACGCAAGACGAATTTGTCAGCAAGAAATTGTGCTTACAACGTTTGTGAAATTTTATAGATGAAGTAATAAGAAACCTGGACTGTTTATTATCTGGTTTAATTGACATACAGTTAATATTAGGATCATTGAACTCAGCTGTTTTCAGTGTGAGATGGTTGGTTGACTTACGGTAATAATTGTGTCAGACGTCTGACTTGTTTCATTGTCCGGTACATAAGCGTATTACTGAAGCCTAACCCTAGTCGAGCGTGTCTGTTCCACAGATTTCACCGGCTGTGAGGTGCATGTTTAGTGTACAGTAGTTGTTTCTGAGTGTGATGTGTGACGTTGCAGTGACGTGCACTGCTGGGTAACAATGCCGGGTACATTTAGTCTGAAGGACGTCGCTGAACACAGCAGTAAAGAGAGTCCATGGTTCATCATTAAAGACAAAGTCTATGACGTCACAACACTGCTCTCAGAGGTTCAGCATCAGTGCTGTAATGATGCTCAGAATGTCTCACTGTTAAATAGTGATATTGCAAAAACTACAAACTGTTTGAGTCTTACCGACTGTTCTGATGCTGACATACAAGCTGTACAAAGTGTACAGTACACAGTACAGTGTACTTGTACTGGAAGTACAAGTACAGTACAGCGTTCTCATGCCATGATTGATGAAGTGTGTCTTTATGTGTGCAGCATCCTGGCGGTGAATATGTCCTCATGAAGTTCGCTGGTTAGTGCAGCTTACATTTACTTATTTGTTAGTTAAATAGTCTTTGTGCTAGTGGTGCTTTGATATGTTGAAATATCGATGTATCACATCAGCATCACACACCAATTTATCATGTCTTGTCATCATAGTGTTTCGATCAGACCCTCTACATGGGCCCACCCGCCTCGCTACAGCCCGTTGATTTCTTGTCATGGCTCGGCCAGTTTTGCTGACTTTATGCCAGCTGGATTTTGCAGACCTGACTGTTAGCTTATGGAATGAACTGATATTATATGAAATGAAACCTGTGAGATGTCCATCTGTTCAGGTTCAAATGTGCCCGTTGGTAGAAGTTGAGTATATAAAAATGTTCAACTCTGAAAAATGTAGCCTAGGATCAATTCGGCCTGGCCTCACTCAGACCCTAACCCTAACTCTAACTCTAACCCTGGCCTGTCTCAGACCATTGATTGTCAGCGACATTTTCAAAAAGATATTTTTAGCACTTATTTCTTGGAAAACTGGGTGGATTTGGATAAAACTTGGCAGAGGAATTTGGAATGGGAAAGGACTGATCCCGTAAAATTTTTGGTGAGATTGCTTTAGGGGCCGCAGAGAAGAGGCCAAAACCTAAGTCAAGTCATTGATGATCATCGGAAGCAGGCTTAAACTAAAGACTAAAGACTATACTGTTAACATAATCTCGGATAACTTCTAACGTACGAAAACTTAATTTCTTGTAATTCTGGAAAAAAGAAGCTGAGCTCTGTAATCATATACAAAATCATGCAGAGACCAGAACTTGTCCAGACGAGACTTAAATGAGGTTTTTTTCACTGGGGAATACCACACGCCGGTTTGGTCACTCACTTCTGCTTTACAGATTTCCATAAAACTAGGCATGATATGAGAATCATCGTCTGCATGAGTCATTTCGTAGCAAAATTTGAAATTTTTCTGTTAAGGGGTTACTTTTCCCCCAAAACGGACTTTGGGACCCATTTAGGAAGCTTCAGTTAACTTCTGGGGTCTGTAACTCGAAAACGTGCCCCGTCACGTGACCAGTAGATAGGGTCAGAGACAACCACATATTTGGAATCACTGACTACGAGTTGCCTATTCACTGTACAACTTTTAGGGGGCTATTATGATGATTAACGGTAGACAGACGATCATCCGTATTATAAAGTGTTTTAGTGAAAAAAATTTCTTTAAGTCTGAGAATGGGTTTCGACCCCCAAATCTGCCCTTCCTTTGGTGTGACTAGGACCCCTGTCTAATACAATGTTACTTACGACCACACCAGTGTCCTTGCCAAATGCCATCTCGTTTAGTCCAGTGGCTTTAGCAGGGTGCACGAGTGTGACAGACATATAGCCAGGCACAGAGGTGTTAGCACTGATGCTTTCAGCAATGCCGCCTGATGGTTTATTACACTGTTTGGATGAGTTGCTTACTTACTTCTAAGATGTGAGTATCATATCGACATTGCGTCAAAATTGAAATTCTAATATCAAAGCATCACTGCTTAGTGACGACTGACGAGCACTTTTAGCAGTTTACTATACTGTTTACATTGTGTTAAAATGTGCATTCATCATCTTGGTCATCATCCTCATCATCATCATTATGGCATGAGTATTGAGTAGTGCTACTGCTGCTGCTGCTGCTGCTATGTGATGTTCATAGCATCAGCATCAGGTGTATTCCAGTGCATCCTTCACCTGCACCTCTGATTCGACCTATGCTTGACTGTGCTGCAGCCTGCATGTTATGAATCTATCTATGTGTGTGCATGTGTGTGTGCGTGTGTTCTGTGTGAGATGTAATTGTCGTCAGCAGTGATGAAAGCAGATAATGTGTGCAGGCAAAGATGCAACTGAAGGTTTCTATGGACGGAATCATTCAGACAGTGCTAAGAAGTGGTTGAAAGACTTTGAGATCGGTTCACTTGGTGACACTTCAAAGAAATGGTCTGTCTATCTACTGTCTGTCTGTGTTTATTCCATGCTGGCTCGTGTTGTACTGATTACGGCAATGATGTACAAAGAATTTTGATGTACTAAGAATTTCCTAGCGGTATATAAATAGAAACACAAGTACGGCAATGACACAGCTCCACTCACTACTACGCTGATCACTGATTGGCTGCTGCGCCATTCTGCCGTTGCGAATCGTTGTCAATGTAAACACCGGTGGATAAAATTAAGTTCAGTTCAGTTCAGTATGAATGTTTATCTTCGCCCATCCTTATAGCTAAGAGCTATCACGAACATGCTAAAGGCAAGTTGACGCCATAGGCTCCACTGAACGGTTAAGTTTTAAGACGACTACAGAAGCAGGAATCAGTCATTTGCCAGTTACTTTCAGCATATTCTAGTAGACTATTATGGCAGATAAAGTAATTGATTTGTTGGCGAATAGTTTGATCATATGATAAGTGAGGTTATCATGCAGCTGTTTTCATATCTGCCCTATATCAAGCCTTTGGTCAACAATTGCCCTCGACTATACCTTGGGCAGTTATCAGCACTTGGGCTTGATAGGGCCGATATGAAAACAGCCATGTGATAACGTCTAAATAAATTATTGATGCAATTTTTAGCTCATTCCAATGAGCTAATGCAATCGCGCGGCGTCCGTCGTCCGTCCATCCGTCTGTCTGTCTATCCGTCTGTAAACGTTTTGCGCAAATCGCTTCTTCTACCACAGAAATGGTTGGATCGCCACCAAACTTGCACACGATGGTCCCCAGAAGAGCCCGCATCCAGGATATGCTCAAGGTCGAGGTCAAAGGTCACGTGATACGGACACATTTGTGATTTCACGAAAATCGCTTCTTCTCGCAGGCAAATGGCTGGATCACGACCAAACTTGCACACGATGGTCCCCAGATGGGTCTGCATCCAGGATGTGCTCAAGGTCAAGGTCGAGGTCAAAGGTCATGTGATACGGACACTTTTGTGATTTCACGAAAATCGCTTCTTCTCGCAGTCAAATGGCTGGAACGCTACCAAACTTGCACACGATGGTTCCCAGCCCGGCCTGCATCCAGGGTGTGCTCAAGGTCAAGGTCGAGGTCAAAGGTCGCGTGATACGGGCACTTCTGTGATGTCACGAAATGTTTGCTATACAGTACGGTCTCACGTTCTGTCTCTACATGCGCTCACTTTATGAAACACCATTATACTCTCCTTCCAGTATAAGTATCAGGCAGCTAGATATAATGTCTAAATATTAGAATGAGCTACTCCGTCATTGACGGTCTGGTATTACTTATAAACAAGCTGTGGTGCGAGGCACAACAAACCCCGCCCCCTGCTGCCACCTGTTAGACCACTATTTAGTAAGTTTTTGTTTACTTATTTTTTATGTGTGTAGAGCCTCGTTTTGGGGGGAAGAGTCTCGTTTTGGGGAGTGTTGTGAAAAAAACGTGTTGGAAATATATATGAAGTCGTTAAGCTGAATATAGTGTTTTACTGATGATATCCGATGGACAAATAGAAATACAACGATTTCTAACAAGTGGCGAGCCTGCCAGGAGCCTGTTATTGTTCGCTGGTTTGTTTCGACGAGCGATCATCGTGAATCGTGGCTGCGAGTCCGAACATGGAACCGTCGTCGCCGGCGCCACCTCGGCTAACACCGCGTCGTCAGTTGCCTGACATTCCGTCTGCGCAACCGTCGGCTGCCCAGAGTTTACTTCGGATGTCGCCGGACGATTTGCAACGTGATATCGACGAACTTCAAAGACAGATTAGTGATTTGCCGTCGATCAGACGTAGGCCTACTAGAACAGAAAATCGTAGGGTGCAGCCTACAATCAAATTAAGTAGTTTTGATGGTACTGTACCTCTAGAAAGTCATTTAGCCAAATTCGAAAATTGTTCTCTGTACTATGACTGGTCTGCTAAGGAACGACTTTGTCATCTAAAATCGTCGTTGGATGGTCAGGCAGTACAAGTACTTTGGCAGCTAGATAAAGATGCTACTGAAGCAGACGTCATAAGACTGTTGACAAATCGTTTTGGAAATGCCAATCAAGCAGAAAGATTTAGAGCAGAATTAGCAAGCCGAAGGCGTAAGCCAGGAGAGTCTGCGCAGTCAGTGTACAATGACATTAGACGATTACTGTCTCTTAGCTTTCCCGGAGAGTCGGGAAATATTCTGGAGATTCTGGGACGAGACGCTTTTCTTACGGCCTTGGATAACCCAACATTACGTATACGTGTACTTGACCAACGTCCGACCACCCTGGACGAAGCGCTGGCCGCAGTCGTCAGGATGGAAGCGTATGGTTCGTTTGACACTTCGACTGACAATTCCGATACGGATCGTCGCAAAGTCCGTGTCGTGAAAGCTGAAGAAACTAATAAACTAGTTCCAGATGTTGCTGTAGAGAGACGATTCAAAAAGCTCGAACAAGACTTGGCGTCGCAACAGCGCGAGATACGACAACTTACTTCGGATGCTGAACATTGGAGACGACGGGCTCTGACGGCAGAGACGGCTGGCGTACCGCCGGGCTGTCAACCAAATCTTGTCAATCACCAAGGACCTAGCGTCTACCAGCAGCCGCCAGTGCCATCTTTCCAAACCGCATTCCAGCAACCACCCAGTTTGGAGATGCTTCAACCAGCTCCGCCTGATCAATACCCATTTCAACCAGCTTCGTCGACACCGCCGTACCACGGTGTACACACGGGCCATGGTTACACCAACAGACGCGGTCATCGTCGTGCCAACGCCGTCGATCGGGACACCTGCCGCCTTTGTGGTCTATCTGGCCATTGGGCGCGGTCGTGTCCTAGCCGTGCTGCTGAAGCACCTAGTTCCAATAATATGTTCGCGAATAATGTTCATGATGAGTCAAAAATCTGTTCTGATGCGTATATTGATGTTCTGCTATGTTGTGGTGCAAAAAAGCGCAATGTGTCATTTTTGCTCGATACCGGGTGCAATGCGAGCATTTTGCCTCAGCGTTTTGTTAAGAAAATGAAACTTAACACTGCCGATAAACAGTTTGTTTATGTAGCTAATGGTTCACAAGTCCAGATTTTGGGCAGTGTTTTCTTTGACTTGCGTGTCGGCAACCAAATGTTGTCAGAGAAATTCTTAATAGCCGATGCGATAGACGAACCGATTTTGGGCTTACAGTTCTTGCAAAAAAATCGTTGCACCTGGTCTTTTGAGTTTTGTACACTTACAGTCAATGGCGAACTCGTAAAACTGAAACAACGGCCTGGAACCTCAGAGGTTAGGCGCATATACGTTCGTGAGAGCGTGTGTGTCCCTGCGAACACTACCTCAAACATACCAGTTCGTCTTCCTTTCAGTAATTTTTACGCACCAGCAGCAGAGTGGCTAACAGAGTCGAAGGCATTGCGACCTGGCCTCTTTTTGGCCCGTACCCTCTTGCCGAATGATGATAGATTTGCTGCTGTATTCGCCGTTAATGTGTCTGGGAAAGACCAGTTTTTGCGCAGTGATCTTTGTCTTGGTAAGGCTGAACCTGGCGTCTGCCTTTCGGCCGGCGTTTCCACCGAAATATCGGCTGGAAATGACATTACTAATGCCAGTAGGATTTGTACCATCACAACTGATAGTGGGAATTCCTCCAACTACAGCCAGTCAGCCACAACTGCTGGTGACGTCACTGGGGCCCACTCGGCGGCAGCTGATGTAGTCACAGATTTGATTGACAGAGAAACTCCCGGTTGTCCGGCGGATTCCATTCATGGTAGTGAACATATTGATGGTGCGGTTGATTTTTCTGGAATGTCTGATGCTGAGTTGTATTCCCAATTTGATGTTGCGTTTGATTATTTAAAACCGTCGTTTGATAGTTTGCCTGAAGATTTAAACTCTTCAGAGCGCCGTAAGGTGGCTGAACTGTTGCTAAGATATGCCGATGTCTTTAGTTCTTCTGAATTTGATATTGGTTTTACTGATGTTCTCCATCAAACCATAGATACTGGGAATCATTCCCCAATTGCAGAACCATTGAGACGTCACCCTAGGGTCCATTTGGATCTTATTGATGAAAGTGTTGATAAACTTTTAAATGCGGGAGTGATTGAACCGTCTGCCTCGCCTTGGTCCTTCAATATTGTCTTGGTTAAAAAAAAGGATTCGCAGACTCCTCGAGTAACAGTCGACTACAGGCGCCTTAACGAAATCACCGTTAAGGATAAATTTCCACTGCCACGTGCTAAAGATTGTCTTGATGCCTTGTCAGGCTCAACATTTTTTTCCACATTGGATTTGTCTCAGAGTTTTTATGCCATTCCTTTGGATCCTCGGGATCGTGACAAAACGGCGTTTGCCACGCGTCGAGGCCAGTACAGATTTTGCCGATGCCCGATGGGGATTTCAAATAGTCCAGGTCTGTTTGCACGACTTATGACTTTGGTGTTACATGGCCTGACGTATTTTTGCTGTCTCGTGTTTATTGATGACACAATTGTCATGGGCCGAGATTTTGATGATCATTTGCTCAACGTAGAAACTGTCATGCAACGGTTTAGGCAATCTGGCCTCAAACTCAAACCTGGAAAGTGTAAATTTTTCCAGAAAAGAGTTAAGTTTCTTGGCCATGTCGTGTCACAAGATGGAGTGGGTGTGGATCCCCTCAAGGTCAGTTGCATCCGGGAATGGCCGTTTCCCCGAAATATCACTGAATTGAGAGGCTTCCTCGGACTCACATCCTATTATCGTGCCTTCTGCCCAGGCTATGCCAAGGTAGCTGAGCCCCTTGCCGAGATGCTACGGAAAAATGAAAAAATTGTGCCTACAGAGAGACGGATTAAAGCGTTCAATGATCTTAAAGATTTTTTGACAAGTCCCCCGTTGCTTGCCATGCCTAACGACACGGGCACATATGTGGTTGACTGTGATGCCAGCTCCACTAGTTTGGGGGCCGTCTGTCAGCAGTGGCAGGACGGAAAGTTAAAGGTCATTGAGTATGCCAGCAGAACACTGAGCAAACCTGAACGTGACTACTGTGTCACGAGAAAAGAAATGTCAGCAATGATCTTCGCACTGAAACAGTTCCGACCCTACCTTTTGGGAAGACCCTTTATTTGTAGGGTAGACCACCAGGCCCTAGAATACGTTAAAAAGACAAAGGAGCCTGTCGGTCAACTGGCCAGGCATTTAGTTTTGCTGGCAGATTATGATTTTGAGCTGCAGTACCGCCCTGGCTCTCGCCATGCAAATTGTGATAGTCTAAGTCGCATGAGACCTTGTGAAACGCAAGATGGTCAACCGTGCCGTCAGTGTAATAAGAGAGTCAGCGGGGAACACGTCATGACTGTGACGACACGTGCCATGAAAAAACGGGCCCAGTCAGAAATCCCTGAAAAGGTCGATTTTGGTATGGCGCCCCCTAGTGAATCCAGCCGAGTTAAGTCTAACATCAAGGACGGTCCAGAAGAGAGACAAGAAAGCCGCCCCCCTAAAGGCACTTTGCTTGGTAGAACAGCCCCAGCAGCTGTAGCAGCAGGCCTGGAGGATTGGTCGTCCAATTTTCTGCAAGACGAGCAAAAAAAGGACACAGAGATTAGTTTGGCTTTGGATTGGATTGACCGAAACCAAAAACCACCTTGGAAGCAAGTTAGGGCCTTAGGTCCCATGGTGAGAGCTCTGTGGCGTCAATTCGAAAGTCTAGTGCTGCGGGATGGTGTGCTGTGTAGAATCTTCCACTCACACAGTGGTTTAATCTCTTGTTACCAGGTAGTACTACCCAGGTCACTCAGACGACAGTTTTTGGAACTAACTCACTCAGATGCAGCTGGCCACTTAAAGCTTGCAAAGAGCCTCATTCATGTTCAAAGAAGAGCGTGGTGGTTGGAATGGCGTACAGACATGCAAGTCTTCATTGAAAATTGCGCACGCTGTGCAGCATTCCATAAGGGTAGTCCACCAAAACAGGCAGCTTTAAATCCTATGGTTATCGGAAGTCCTGCAGAGAGATGGGTCGTAGATCTGAGTGGACCTTTTCCGCTCTCTAATGGGTACAAATTCGTTTTCACCGCAATTTGTCCGTTCTCAAAATTTGTGATAGCCGTTCCCATTAGAAATAAGGAGGCGAAAACGGTGGCGAAAGTTATTTTTGACCACATTTTCCTTCGCTGGGGTTTGGCATTCGAGATACTCTCAGATTGTGGGCTCGAATTCGAAAATGAACTCGGTAGAGAGCTTTATCATCTCTTGGGAATTCAGAAAATCAAGAGTAGTGGCTACCGACCCCAAACACAAGGTGTAATTGAATCATGGCACAGGGTTCTGCATAGCCTCATGGCTAAGGTTGTTTCTGAAAGCCAGCGCGACTGGAGTTCACTACTTAGCTACGTGGTTTTCTGCTATAACACTAGTTGCCATTCAGTAACAAAATTCTCACCCTTCTTTGTCATGACGGGGCGTGAAGCACGCTGGTCCATTGATCTTTTGTTGGATCCGGGTGAAAATGTCCACCAAACGGTGCCCGAATTTGTACAAGAGATCAGAGAACGTTTGAAAATAGCTCATGATTTGGTGCGTAATAATTTGCAAGGGGCGGCCATGTCCACAGCCGAGTGGTACAACCGCAAGGTCAACTCCAAGGAATTTTTGCCAGGCGACAAAGTCAGAGTTTTCTGCCCACGTAGATACAAAGGTCGCACCCCAAAATGGCAATCAAACTATGCACAGGTTGGTGAAGTGGTGCAGAAACTGAATGAAGCCACCTACCTCGTTAAACTGGCCAAAGGAACAAAAGTCTTTCACACCGATAAGATCAAATTGGTGGCCAGTGATGCCAGTACCCAGAGTAACTAGTCAGTTCAATTTTGGATCTCATAATTTCGTCGGCTAAATTTATTTTGAGTGGACATCTTCCAGTTTGTATCTATTGCCGCTATAGCCACTGCATTTAACTTAGCCATGGCGATATTACAAGCCTCTCACGAGCTACAGTCACTTATTAACCGGCTTTAGGAGGAGCCGTAGTCTGTTGTCGTGTGGTTTAGTTTTAATCGTCCTGTTTTCTGTGGTGGTTTAGTGCTTATTGATAATGTAGATGCACTGCCATTAATTGTGTTATTATTGTTTTTATCTCACGAGCACGTTAGAACTCTGCTGTGAGTCATGAGATAATCAATTCTCTAGCTGTTCATAGGCGCAGGCTTGCTGTTCACCATTTTTTGGGGTGCTATTTGAGGCCTCTAGGGTCTTTTGTGCAAGGAGCAGCGAAATGGACACAGAGAAAAAAAAACAACAATAACACAGTACATCACAGAAACTATGTATTGTCACAACAAATGATTTTATACATATGTCTGATAAGTGGACAGTTCAACGTTCATAATTCGTCTGGTACTGTTGCTGTTTGTATGTTGATGTCACACCTGCCGACGAAATAGTCAAAAGACAGTTTAGAGACTAGTTCTGTCTCATCTTCTCTACAGTTGACAGTCACGCAGTCAATCAACATTATGGTTTAGGCGTACCTCTTGGGGACTGGTGCATTGCACCGTGTCTGTCGCTCCGTCAGTCTGTTCTGTGTCAGTCGGTAGAGAGCTCTACAGTTTGTCGCGGACGACATTTTTTTTGCAGGGGAAGGAGTAGTAACGGTCTGCCGTAGGTTTTTTCTGCCGTTACGTTTTTTTTGAGAGTGAAAGTATCACTTTGGAGAGTGTGTCACGTTTTTGTTTTTTTTCTGTTGAGATAAAAGGATG
>Ga0209679_1000845_pt1 | contig 11936 bp, 5 predicted proteins | sample WorMetHEROISLAND_4_FD_187408 | JGI IMG/M metagenome (GOLD analysis project Ga0209679, IMG submission 187408) | Marine gutless worms symbiont microbial communities from Max Planck institute for Marine Microbiology, Germany - Olavius sp. 2 HERON... ...
GGTCTGATTTTCTTCCAGTTGTCAGTCATGATGTTGTACACTTCAATAAATGACGATCGTTTAATTCACAAGGTAAAGTAGTGACACTGATTAGGTGCGGCGGACTTTGTTGTGTTAGTTTGGTTTCACATTACCTTAACGACATTCCTTGCAAGAATTACAACTGTGTCTTTGTGTTTGTCAAAGTTATGCCCAAAATACTATTGGTTCCTTTTTTCCGGACACGTATCGTATCGTGCTTAGTGATCGATGTTTGCCAAATTGTCGCAAAAATGCTTTTTGTCAGACATAATAACTAAATTCGTCGTTTGTCTACAGCTTAGCCCGCCCGCATGCCGCCGGATTACTCGCTAGCGTTCTGATCCGATGGATTACGTAAATCCAGGATTAACGCCTAAAGCGACGAGTCATGGTGAATGTGAGATCCGAGTGATCAAGTGGAAAATTTCAATTTACACGGACGGTCGTGAAGGAGGCGGAGTTGGATGATGTTGACGGAATGCTGGTCTGTGTGTGTGTGTGTGTGTGTGTGATATTACCAGCCGCGCCTCGATCACCCAGTCGTTCGGTCGGTCGGTCGGCCTGCACGCAGCTGGTCGATCTCAGCGTCTTTGATTCCGTTCTGCTTGGAGCAGGACGCTGACTGGACTGGCTGAACGTGGCAGAGTGGTTGAGTGAGCTGGGGGGACGTCGTGTGTGTGTGGCGGCGAACGACGCTATAATAGGACATAGATTGATTTCTGCTGAACGTGCAGCCCTGCGCTGCTGCTGCGGCCGCTGAGTGGACTGCGTCAGCCGATTGACGCACTGTGCTGGCGAGATCGAGATGCCAGGCTTCCCCACATCCAATAATGTTCGCTGTGTCCCCAAGGTCGTGTTAGGGTTATGCATGTGACGCCGATGATACAGTGACTTGTACAGCCGCAGTAGGGTACGCACAGTCCACTGATGATACCTCAGACTGAGTTCGCTGCTATTACAAGCTATCACGCAGTTCATTTATCCGAACTTGAACAAGAACAGTCTACGTAAGACGCTACTGAGATGTCCTTCGTGCTTTAGATGTCATTGTGTTAGCTCGACTGTTGAGAAAATGCAGCTCACGGCTACTCAGTTTCTGTTACTTGCGGACAAGATGCACGAATCCGGTTTTTGTTTATTTTCTGGGTCTCAGAACTAAGAACAAGATTACTGTTTGAGCTGGAACTCCACAATGCACTGACAGTATCTGGTCTTAATGACTTCAAACCTACGGAACTTATAAACGATCCTACATTTAACACTACTTATGCCAAGTATGTTGAAGTGGCACTGGCGCAGGCATGCGTGAACCGATGTGCAGTGATTCATGATGACGTGTGACAGACTGCACAGTCAAAGTTCGAGCATACGCGTACGCTAAAATAGAATACGTTAGAATTTCTTCAAAAATAGAATACATAGGATACGTAGGCCTGTGCTGGAGGTTTGTTGTCGCTGCAGCACAGCCGCCGCATCAACGTGCAGTGACGCGCAACGACTCTTGTAGCTCTATGATGCCGCATGATGATGAAACGCTTGCGCTCGATGCAAGGTCAGCACAATATATGTACTCTGAAGAGTATGAGTCAAATGATAACCGGTTAACAGCTACGAATGTTATAGTTAGACCACTGTCTACTGTGGAATACACGAGCTAACTCACGAACATCACTGCAGCTTGTCCCCAGTCACCCCAAACAACGCCTCACAGTCACATCCCCACAGGATACTCTTCTCATGTAAATCTTTTCCAGGCCTCACCCCATTCTCTCCCTGAATACTTTTTCAACGACTCGCTACCGTGGCGAGTCGTGAAAAAAAATCTCACAAACATCACTGCAGCTTGTCCCCAATCACGCCAAACAACACCTCACATCCCCACGCCATACTGTTCTCATCAACACCTTTTCCAGGCCTTCCCCCATCTCCCTGAACACTTTTTCAACGACTCGCTACGGTAGCGAGTCGTGGAAAAAGTGTTCAGCGAGAGAGAGAGAAGGCCTGGAAAAGGTGTAGATGAGATGACGCACCTTGCATTTCACACAAGACCAACAACTGCTCAATAGATGTTCGAAAGTGTCAAGGAGTTCGACCGGGAGTTTCATTAACTTAATTAGCAATGCGTTATGGTTGACCTTATCAAAAGCTTTAGATAAGTCCACAGCACATAGGTTAACGGTGTTACCATAATTAATATAACGATCATTATGCGCACATTGTAAATAGCATTACTGCAACTTACGCCCTTCTTAAAACCAAATTGATTAGAACCCGTCCAGAAAAATTTGTTGAAGCGAACACACAATGCTCAAATGACTTTGCGTTTGCTTTTTTCATTTTCTCCGAAAATGTTGTTATTTTGGCAAAAAAAATCAAAAATTCCCAATTTGTTATGCTCGGCGTTCTCGGCGCCGTGAACGAAAAATGAAAGGAAATTCCGTCGGTGTGTAATTGGGTTTTGACAGCGAAGGAAACGTATAGTGTGTGTATCTGTGTGTAGAGCAGCCGGTCACTTAACTGTCTGCTTTGTAAAGGATACGTCATCGTCAATGCTCAGTGAATGCAGTTCATTAGACACAAGTTGTGACCGCGCTTATCTCCTGCATGCTTGCTGCTGTCAAACTTACTTACTCATTCTCTGTCTGTCTGTCTGTTTGTCTGTGTCTGTGTCAGCAATGCAATGTGAGACGATATGCTGGCACACCACTGAACACGCGATGCACAGATGATGATGAGGATGGAGAGGATTATAAAGCTGGCTGCTGCTGATGCCGTGACAATAATGTGTGACCATCTCCCTGCAGCCACTAGTCAGCAGATCTGAATGCTGCACATAGAAATGACTGCTGCTTAGTAAAGAGTCGTCGTGGTCACGTGGGACATGACGTCATCATAACACATTGCAAGTCGCCGTCGATCATCTATGTGAGTGGAACTGAGGTAGGGCCCAGCCACTATCGTGTAGGTGAATTACTCGTCACCGCTGCCATCAACTGTGTGGGGTACATTCTACGAGTAAACAAACAGGGGTTTCACCCGTGCACTAATTGCTTGACCCCCTTATGAAGTTCAAAAATGGGACTTGGGGCAGTTCCCGTCGTGGCGACGCCAATGCCTTGTATCTAGGGATGCATGATGAAATATTTCACTTTGAAATATTTACAAATTTCATGGAAATTTTGAAATATTTCAAGACCCCTTTTTGAAATATTTCATGAAATTTTTAATTTTCATTACAGAGTGAATTAAAACTTTTAAAAATATGATTAAAGTATATGAAGTTGGTAGGAAATACATAATGTTATTCATGCATTGGTTTGCTTACTTTGTTGCAGTGAACTATATAGCCTGCACCTATAGTCCTTCATCCGGAAAAATATTTCGATAGCCCTATCTATGGTGTGAAAAGTTTGAAATATTTCACGAGAAATATTTCACGAAATATTCCATGAAATATTTCACGCCAAAAAATAATGTAATTTTACATCACTAGAGCCTACTTGTATCGTTGCCCTTTTTCCTTCCGCCTAATTCAACGATACCAAGTTCTTTCGAGTTCAACTTTGGCGAAAATGTGGCACGTGAAACTGACGATACAATTTGCAGGTCAACAATTAAAGCTCAAGGTCACCAGACTACCCTGGGTTTAAACACAAAATGTGCCAATAACATTAACATGAGAAGAACTGCAGAATGGCTATACATTGTAAGTTATTTGTACTGTAAGACTGGTGAAGTCATTGTGTCATCTACACTGTTGTCAATAACCATTAACCCGTGATAATGTGTCACGTGATTATGTGGATTTATTCATTGATTAGTTGAAAATTGACATGGTGAATTTTGTCGCAAAAGTTTATGGCGCTGCCAAGGCTTCACAAATGTACCACAAGGGTGTTTTAATGTGGGCGAACCTGTGCCCAGGCTGTAGTTTGCTGGTGTGAAGGAGGACAGAACAACAGTCGATAAATCACCTACAGCAGATTTCTGCGTTCTGTGCTAAGCAGATGGCGACATGAGACATGACCTCTACGTCCGGTGACCAACAACGCCATGCAATAGTTGGATCGATCGTCGTTGCTCAGTTTTCATGCGTCTTGTCTACATGTACTCGGCCGGCCGGGCTGTCCGTCAGTTGTTCAATCCGCCTAACGCAATTGCGTCCAATTTCATCATCGCTGCCGACTGCCTTGTCAGTAGCTACGCGTCGCCCTGATAAACGACACTGCAAGCGCTGCGTCAACGACAAACTGCTTAATTTATAGCCGATTCTTCATTTAATTGTGTTTTCAATAAATTATCCGTTTTTAGCTCATTCCATGAGCTAATGCAATCGCGCGGCGTCCGTCGTCCGTCTGTCTGTCTGTCTGTCCGTCCGTCTGTAAACTTTGCGCAAATCGCTTCTTCTACCACAGAAATGGCTGGATCGCCACCAAACTTGTACACGATGGTCCCCAGAAGATCTCGTATCCAGGGTGTGCTCAAGGTCAAGGTCAAAGGTCACGTGACAGGGACACTTTTGTGATTTCACGAAAATCGCTTCTTCTCGCAGGCAAATGGCTGGATCGCCACCAAACTTGCAGTGTTGCACATGATGGTCCCCAGAAGAGCCCGCATCCAGGATGTGCTCAATGTCAAGGTCAAGATCAAAGGTCACGTGATACGGACACTTTTGTGATTTCACCAAAATCGCTTCTTCTCGCAGGCAAATGGCTGGAAAGATACCAAACTTGCACATGATGGTTCTCAGCCCGGCCTGCATTCCAGGGTGTGCTCAGGGTCAAGGTCGAGGTCAAAGGTCACGTGATATGGGCACTTCTGTGATGTCACGAAATGTTTGCTATACAGTACGGTCTCACGTTCTGTCTCTACATGCGCTCACTTTATGAAGCACCATTACACTCTCCTTCCAGTATACAAGTATCAGGCAGCTAGATCTAATGTCTACAAATATTGGAATGAGCTATACTCCGTCATTGACGGTCTCTTTTGTTGACAACGTCGACCAGTTACAGCTGTGCGTTGTTAATGTTGCTGGGAGTGTAGTGCAAGAGGTGTCTAACCCTACTATGAGGCCTATTCAGATTTTGCATCGCTTTCATTGATTGCGGTTAGAGTTAAAGCAGGGACGGAAGTGTCCACTGGTTGAACCTAGAAATACCACCCTGACCCTGGGTTAAAGTTAGGGTTATATTTTTAAAAATGTGCATGCCTTTAGGCTAAAGAGAGGTTTGGCATCTTCTAGCGAATTACATAATATGAAATTCTGTGAGCGCTGAAAATGCAGGACTTGAAAATGACCGAACTATTAGTGGAGTGTAATTACCTTCGCCGCTTAGCAAGCGGAGAAGGTATGGTGCTCGTCGTCTCTCTGTGTGTGTGTCGCATTATATAGTCTCGGCGGCAAAGGTAATGCGCTGCATCCAGTGCTTTTTTGAATACTGTCATAAGCCTGTGTAAAATTCATTCTGTTTTTTATTAAACAAAAAATACAACACAACTACTGAAGACGGAGAATTTCCGACTGAAAGTGACCCCGAGCATCTTTACAGTCTCCACTTGCGTAAAGCCTGAAACAACTTGAGGAGGTTCGGCCAAACGTCTCTTGGTTCCAGGTTTCAGGCTCAACTCTTGAGTCAAATTTCGTCGACAACCTTGCAACACTGCTCGTATCGTCATTCTGCAGTGCACGCCCCCTCAGCTACGTTAGTCAGCACCGTGTGTGCCCTATCTCATATAATCATGTCTTGGTCAGCAGTGCCCGTTCGACCGTATAAAACAAGAAAGCCGTGCTGTCGCAAGGAAACCGCGTTCTGCCACAGCTGTTCTTTTCGGTTTAAAGTTCGCTGACAACATTCACTACAAGTTAAAGAGTAGCCAAACTTCGAAAGCCAGGCTCCAAACATACCGGCGCAAAACAGAATTTAACGCTAAATGGCCATTCAAGGTCACTGATTATCTACTGTCCCTACTTACCGTGGCGCAAAATCAGTGGTACCGCGCAACACTAAACTGTTGAGTGCTCAGTCACCTCAATGCTAAAACTGCCAACTTGCACGTATAGGGCTGCCGCGACCCGCGAGTATACTTGCGAGTACTCGACTCCAAAAATTACTCGAGTAATTTTTTTCTACTCGAGTACTCGTTAAATTCTACTTTCGGTTGCAAATTTCCACTTTCGATTTCGATTTTTGCAAATTAAATTACTGATTTGCTGCCATTTGTGCAAATTTGACTTTGCGATTTGTACCTTAATTAGTTTCTTTGCAGCATTTTTGTATTGCGTGTAGCCTATACTGGTACCAGTTTGCTTAAGTATTAAAGTAAGGGGGGGGGGCAAAACTAAGTGGTATAAATACTTCCGGTATTAACGAGTACTCGAGTACTCGTTAAGCTACTCGGCCGAGTACTCGACTCCAAAATTGCTCGTTGGCGGCAACCCTAGTGAAATGGTTAATGGTTCTTCTGTTATATTTAAGGGTCCAGAACCATGGAACAGTGTTGAGATGTGACGTGGATGACGTCAATGACGCAGAACAGAACGATCTAGCTGCATGTCAGTAATCATTGTTTTCGATAAATTCCTGCGAGCAGTCAGCATAGCCGACTAGCATCAATCATTAATGTGTGTCCGCTATCACACACACGCACACACACACACACACAAACTGTCACAGACACAGACCGACAGACGCACAAACGACGTTGGTGCAACGTTTAGAGGCACGCGAGACAGATTGCCGTGTGTGTTCGGCTGCTATTGGTTATGTGTGTGCGCGTGTGTCGCTGCCAGCATACAACGACGATTCATCAAATCTTCACAGAATCACAGACGCAGCCATGTTGTTGACGTCACAAATAGTGATGTGCGATTTCACGACATTGAAAATATGATATAATTCACTAATAACCTTTAATTAATATATTTTGTTGCGCAACTTACGACTCCATTGACAGTTTCAGACTCGTTGCTGATCTTAGACTTGAGTTATTTTACGTACAGACAGTCCTTTATGTCGCCTAAGCAACGTTGAATCTTTTGACTGAGAATGTCCAGACTCCTCATACGTGGACGTACTTCTGTAACTTTTGTGCGAGTGCGTAAATTCCGTGAACATTTTCGGATCATGAAACTATTCAGTTTAGTTTCGTTGTATTTGTGACGGTATTTTGACATTACCGCAATTTTAACTGCACAACGTCTGGTTTGGAAAACATTGACATGACTGGCTGAGTGCTGAGTGCGTTGAAGAAACAGCTTGGCGAAACAATTTTGACTTTCGACTGCAAATCGGCGTTCAAACCAGCCCCATGTTTTTGCTGTCGAGATCGAAAATTGCGGTCTTATTCTCACATTGTTGGTCTTGTCTTGCAATGTCTTTAAGTTTCGTCATCACAAGTTTCTTGTAGCGTGCGATCGTTACATGAATTAACTTATGTTGGCAAACCGCTAAAGGATGAAAGGTTTTTACGAACGTATTCCACGGTCGCACTCATAATAAAATCATAATCACAATCATAAATTAAAGTGTAGTGCAGAGCACTGCAGTCACTGTACACAGTGGCGTATTTAGAAATGTAAAAAGGGGGGTCCTGCACTCGAATGGAGGCGCCGAAGGCGTCGACGGGGTGGGGTCTGGGGAGGGGGCCCCAGAAAAATTTTGGCATTTTCTCCTTCGAAATGGTGCATTTTGATGCATTCTGGAGCACGTTTTAGACCAACTAGGCTTATAACTGCCATTATGATGTTCATGACATCAGCAGAGGTCAATTTTTTCACTTTCAAAGGGGGGCGAGGCCCAGGCGCAAGGCCCCCCAAATACGCCCCTGACTGTACAAACTAAACATCAGGGAAAGAAAGAGAAAACAGATAGGTCTTCAGAGTGGATTTGAACGTTGATAACTTGATAGTGTTCTCTGCCTATCTCTACCATTGTGTCTGGAGTGGTATAACTATATAACGAGTGGATAACGTCACTCCACGGGTGCATTCAGGCGTGACCAAACGAACAACAGTGTAGGCTACATTAGCGACCGTCCACGACCGTGGAATAAGTGTGTTAAACCACTGTCTGGAGTGTATAAGTTCGTTTAACACTTGCTTATCCCACTCGAGATAGTGGTTTAACTCTCACAAAGACCACTAGTGCCTTTGCGTTGACTTAATGACCTAGAGTTAAGCTCAGCTGCAATCGTAAGTCTTTGTCTCAATCAGGTCTCGAGTGATTGGTCTCGAGTTCTTGGTCATGGTCAAGGTCTTGAGATGATTTCCGTCTCGTTTACACTCTGGTCGTCGATGTCGTGTTTATGGCATGTCTTACTACTGATCGCCAATCTTCCATAACCCTAACCCTAACCCTAATTAGGCCTAGCCCATCTTCCATTAGTTCACTCATGCTTACTGTGTAGTCTGTGTAGGCCTACGTATCAGCAATGTAAAGCGACGACAGAAGACATAAAATCATGAATTATAATCCAACGAAAAAATACTGCAAAAGACACTGCAGAATGAGGCTTGGTCAGAGAAGACTGCAATTGCCACTGACAATAATGCATTCAGTGCAGCAGTTGCAAGGACAGTAGCCTACAGTAATGAAATCCATTTTATATATCGTGCGACTGCTATCTGTCTGCCTGGCTGACCGTCGTCCACTCGTCCTGCCATCGACAGCCGGACCGGCCGGCCTGTAGCGATATGCCAATGCGACTGCGTCTGCGCATGCGTCCTATTCTTTTTCTTTCCGCTCGACTTGCTCACATCTTTGCGGTCTGCAGCACTCATGCGACCGACCGCCAAGAGAGACGACTAAACCTCGACTATGACCGACCGACAAGCGACGGCCGAACTGAACGAGCGAGCAAATGAAGCCAGCAGATCATATCAGCATCTGGACGGCCATCTATCGAATGTCTACGAACGAACGACCGGCAGAAGCTAGGACTGGACGTCACGGCGTCGGAAATTAACTGGATTCTCGAAACGACAGACTCGTTTTAACCTCGATCAATCTTGTGAGCTGTTGCACAGATAACATCTCTAATAGAGAAGACCAGCAAGGAGCAAGAATCATGCGTCTACATGTATTAGTCACTGGTTTGCTAGCCTACAACTCGTTTGCCTTACAGCGCATCGCAAATCACATCACAGTACTTCCACGAACGAATTCTCAGCAGCGTACCGTGCGGTTGTACCTCCATCAAGCTCAGACTTACGGTCCATAAACTTTGGTGACATTATGACAAAGACAGTTTGCGCCTGTTGTACTCTTTAAATTCGTTAGAAATCCAATAAGAAAAGTGATAACTTCACGTCCATGCATTCATCTTCGGAAAACCCAAGACCATCAGTTTACTGCAAATCAACCCTAACTTATCAGCTCATTTACTGATACTTTTAGTGCCAAAAAATACATTTTATACTGAATAATGTTAAAACTGGTTTTCCTGGCAGATCGCTATTTTGTGCTTCAGGGTGGGCCAAAAAACTGGACCATTTTTGAGAGCTGATAACTTTTAGTAGCGATGAGCTAGAGATATGGTTAATGTGTCGTTTTGTAGCAAAAATAGTTTAGAAAAGGTTGGTCACAGACCATAGATTAATTTTTAACGCTGTGGTTAAATATTCTTTGCAACTGCAGCAGCGTCATGCGCTCCCATGTGCCCGAATTCATTGAACCGGAAAACTGGCTGCCAAACAGTCCAGATCTAAATCCTGTGGATTATTCAGTGTAGGGGGCGTTGCAATAGATGGTGTATCGTCACAAAATTTCAGACATTGACCAGCTGAAACTCGTGCTAATCGACTGTTGGGCTCAGCTAAGCCAGGACATGTTAAATCGAGCGATCGATCAGTTGCCAAAAGACTGATGATGGTTATCAAGGTCAAGGGTGCCCATGTTGAATTTCGTCTGGACTAACAATGTGTGTAAACGATCGTTGTTGTTTCATTGTGTGTTGAGTGAAAATTCATTAAAATGCGTTATTGTCAAATTCAGCGTAATTTCGGGGATAGTGAATATTTATGCAAATTTGGCAAAGAATACTTAAACACACTGCTATGCAAGTTTTATACTTTTTTCTAGACAAAATTTGCAAACTTTTGACGTATCACACGCCTTTCTACCGCTAACCATCGCAAAGTTATCAACATTCAAAAATGGTCCAGTTTTTTGACCACACCCTGTATATACACGGAAACACAGTAGTATAGGCCTATTGAACTTTTAGCGATTTTACAACGCTTTCGTGCATTTTGCCAACACAACGCACATGGCAAGCTTCCTTCCAGCAGAAATTCTGATAACGCCATTGGAATCAACGATCCCGATTTCCCGTAGTACGTAGTCGAATATTTCAAAGACTGCAAAGCATCTACAGGTGTTTTGGCCATCTTTCTATGCGCATGCGCAGAAACGACATTGTTTCTACTTTCGCTCCAAAATTTGTTGTCAACGTCGTTCTCAGCGATGTCAATTTTCTACAAAAAATGAAATTTTAGCGATTTGACTGTTTGTTGATTCTTTGTGGCACATGTTACTGCACATTTGCAAAAAAAACAGCAATTTTCGAGCTTCCGGATAAAATTTTTATAACGCCGTTGGTATCAACGACCCCGATTTTATACACAGAACTTTATTCACCATTAAATGGTAGCACATTGTAAAAGGTCCTTTTTGTATTTTCGTATTTTATTCCTGTCCTGGCGTCCGGACAGTGTTTTGCGAAAAACTGATTGTTTGTAAAAAGAAAATTAAAAATAAACATTATTTTAGCCTATCATACTTTTTACTCTAGTCTTAAGATCGGCTTCGTCTGTATGTCTGTCTGACGGGCTGACTGTAGTCGCTCCTATACGGTCGCAATTTTCTGTCGATTTTGATCAAACTTCGCACAGTGGTTTTATTGTGCTCATAAGCCAGGCCCTAAGGAGTTCGTTAGGGTGTCAAAATCCGATAATGCCAAGCAGGAATCTTTTCCTAAAAAGAAGTGTGTGAAGTGTGAACCAAACAGTGGGGGTTCCAGGATTGGCAAATGGGGGACGAGGCGCCGTAGGGGAAGGGTCTGGGGAGGGGATGTGCCCCTCCCCTAAAGCTGGTTTAAATGCCGTATTAGTTAGTGCCAAGCATTAGCAATTTGTATGCCCATTACATGAATGAATGTTTGCTTCCACCGTTCTCACTGTCAAAATAACTGGGAACGCCGTTCCCATAGCGTTTCCGCTGGAAACGATCCCTGATGACAAGAGAAGTATGTTGACCTCGGTACCCGTTACATCTTTGAGCCAATTGCGGTAGAGAGTACTAGAGACCTTAGGCGTATTCAACACATCAGCCTGCATGCCACCTCCTTGATCTTGATGATCTTGGAAGGAGGATCTCACTCAACTCTGGCGAGGCTAGAGAGTCCAGCTACCTGTACCAGAGGATCTCGGTATTGGTGCAGCGCTTCAATGCTGTCCTATTACACGACAGTTTGCCAGCCGCTGACAGCATGGATTGATGATCGTACCCACTATTCTGCATTTTCTATTCAATTTTTTAAACTCCATCGGGATTATATTTACCGAGGGTATAATAATGCTGGGACGTCTCAGTGACATGTCCATTGACTGATTCCTATGTCACTAGAGCAGCCCAGGAGGCAGGGGCTGCGGCAGTTCTCATAGCTGGAGAAGTATGCGCAGCCTGCGCAGGGCTGGGGAGTAACGAAATACAAGTACTTGTAACGGGCAGGTGGGTATGTGACGACCGATTCTATGGACTAGTAAATAGATCCAACCGATAACCTTTCACCCCTACACTGATCCACTACAGTTTAGTCCCATCACTGGGTTCAATGAAAATTGGAATATTAGCTAAATAAGACAGAGTAATGTCACACCACAGGATAAGAAAATAAATATTCTCTTTAATAAC
>Ga0209679_1000846_pt1 | contig 11934 bp, 11 predicted proteins | sample WorMetHEROISLAND_4_FD_187408 | JGI IMG/M metagenome (GOLD analysis project Ga0209679, IMG submission 187408) | Marine gutless worms symbiont microbial communities from Max Planck institute for Marine Microbiology, Germany - Olavius sp. 2 HERON... ...
CTACAAAGAGTTTATCACAGCACTGAGACCAGAACGTGCAGAGGTAGAGCTATTCTGTTCATGTTGTGTTATTGTGTGGCTGTTTCATATGCCACATTATGTGTCTTTCCCGTCTGTTTGTCCTGTATAGGCTGATAACTTGAAAACAAAAAACTTAGACAAATCAAAATTGGTGTCAGCGTTCCCCAGTGCACGATAAGTGGAGCGCCAATTTTCAGTTGAAAGGTCAAAGGTTAAAGTCACCAGACATCAAAACCCTTCAAAAATTGTCGCATATCTGGCGTACATGTTTACTAATAGGTGGCGACTATATACTAGGCCTAAGCCATTGTTAGGCCTAATTTACTGTCAGCCTGCGACAGACGCTTAGCAACTGGATGGACGGTCGCATATCGTGTCGGCACTTGGCGTCAGTGTGTATACTTGTTTATTTACGCTTGCAGGTTTGCAGGGATATTGAGTGCTGGTAAATATAATTAAATAAGAAGATAATTTAAATTTTTGTGAAACTCAAAATTGGAAGTACTGTATAAGTGAAATTTGTATGAAGGCTCATCTATGATAGTTGTTGATGCTGATGATGATGATGATGATGAGAGAAGTGGTTGTGTATTGTTGATGATACAGTCAAGGAATGAGCGGCCGCTGACAGAAGGACAACGCATCCATCACGAGCTGAAACGTCAGGAGGAGATGTGTACTTGTCAGCGTCAGTTCCACATCAACAAAATTGGCGAAGGAAAATACTGTGTAAGTTGTGAGCGTTCTCGCAGTCTGCTCATCTGATGCAGACTTCTTTTGTCATGCTCTATGATATATAGTTTATCTACTTCACTAATGAACTGTGACTAATCTGTTCTAGGTCAAGAGTTATGTGATACATATGACATGCATGTCAGGCTTCATGTTGACTTTAATGGATAGCCACAGTTTTCACAGTTCACACATGCCTTTTTACTACTGCTGTGATATACAACTTTGGGCATGAGCTGAATAGCCTTACTGCTCTGTCAACATCTACTCAGCCTTCTATCCTCAGTGAGATCTAAGACTAACTAATTATAATTAATTACAGTAGTGCATGTAGATTATTATTCTTCAAGTGCTTTGACGCTGTTAGTTAGGTGACAGGAAGTCTCCAGCCTGTAAAAAAACCTGCTGTAGTAATTTCCAAAATTTTTACTTAAAATTCTGCCTTCGGTACTTGGCCTAACCTGGATTGACTCAGAGAGATAGGCTGGTTAAGCAGAAAATGAGTAGCAGGTGGGTGTTGATGATAGCAGCATACAGGTGGACTAGTGGTCCAGGTCGGTTGATGTAAACTCTGATGGCCACTTAGTGCTTTTCTACATTCAGTGATAAATTTGGTGAACTTACGCAGTGGCTGTGCGCCGTGATGATCGCACAGTAAAGATTGTCATTATTATTGTTATTACTGCTACTATTATTATTATTATTATTATTAGTGGTCTGTTGTAGTTTGGAGAGTCACAGAAGATGCGTCTAGTGAGAATCTTACGCAGCACAGTGATGGTGAGAGTTGGAGGTGGGTGGATGGCTCTGGATGAGTTCCTTGTGAAGAATGATCCATGCCGAGGTTTGTTTCACACTCACTTCGCTCTGTACTGAACAGCACATTTGTCTTGCATCACATTTCCGATTGGTTATCGAACGTTTGAGACAAGTTGTGTTAGTGCAGTATTATAGCGAGAGCCATGACATGTTTTGTGAGCGTCTGTGTCCGACTGTAATTACTCAGCTACCTGGTAGTTACATGTGTGTTAGCTTGTATACATAAACTGTGAAATGTTTGTCATTTATTGACATATGAACCTGTTAGGAGACTGCAGTTCTCCAGTGCAGTTTTATGGTAGATGCTGGAAGACAACGTTAATCTGAGTAGAGACAACCTGATGTGTTTGGTATTCTGTATTACATGTGTGTGTGATAGCTTTCGTCAGTAATTCAGCACACTGGTTGATTCTTGTCAAAAAAATAATACTCTTCTCTGCTGTAATGTGACAGCAATATCCAAATCTTTGGAAAGTTTTGGAGGTTGCTGGAACAATGTTTTACAGGCTGGATGCCTTGCTTTGGCATCAGAGCAGTGAAAAGTGCTATTTTTTGACAGAGTCCCATTACAACAGTTTGTGTTGCTTGGCCCTAACTCTGGTGAAAGTGGATGTGTGTGTGTGTGCTTGTGTGTGTGTTGGTGGCACAGCAGTGAAATTAGCTAGAACTGTGTATTTAATGCAGATGTGCTGAGACTTAGTTTTTCTAGTCCTGTTTGATCTTGGTATTTATATAATTTATATATTTCATGAAATGTTATCTGTTTGGTGGTGAGTATTTGTACACACAAGTGTCAGCAGAGTTGCCAACTGACAATGTTGTAGTCATGTTTGAGGAAGAAGAGGAGGGTAAATGTTGTGTTTTGAGAGTTGGAAGCATTACATGATGGATGACGTTTGCTGTGTATGAATGTAACAGTTTGATCTGTGAGCAATTGCTCTGACAGCTTGTATAACTTGTATAACGTCTGCATGAACCACTGTTTATATGCTGCAGTGCTAAGGCTGATTAACGGAAATGCTGGCCTGTTCTTAATTGTGTTATTGAACGGCAGTTGCAAAATATCAGCTGACATTGTTGTGTATTAAAGTTACATGTGCTGCTGGCTATTATGTTTGTTTATTGCATTATTAGCATTGTTTAATGCTGTTCACCTGCACTGTAAGTAATAGTCTGTGTGTTCTATGAATGCTCACATTTATGACAATTTGATGCAAAACTTGGTTGCACTTAGCAGGGATGTGCACGAGGCCTTTTTAGTCGAGACCGAGGCATTGACAGTTCAAGCTGAGGCAACACCAAGACCAAGGCCTTCAGAGCTCGAGACCGAGACGAGGCATACCAACTGCGAGGTGAGACCGAGCCGAGGCACTACTGCACCTCAAGACGGCCTCGAGACCAAGGCGTCAAGACCGAGGCCACATCCCACATCCACATCATTCCAAGGACTGATGTAGTCCTAAAAAGAAGCCTAGAACTGAGGCTGAACCAAAGTGGCATATTGAAGCATAATTTTATATACGTAATGCTAAAATGCTTGCCTACGAGACCGAGGTGCTTGCTACCGAGGCCAAGACTAAGGCCTTCAAAAGTATGAAGACCGATGCCAAGACCAAGACGTTCAGTCTCGAGGCCGAGGCGAGACCGATGCATTTGAAATTTCAACCGAGACAAGACCGAGCCGAGGCACTACTGTGCCTCGAGATGGCTTCGAGACTGAGGCGTCAAGACCGAGGCCACATCCCTGGCACTTAGTTGCATTTTAACAACAATGTAAACATAAATGATTAAAATGACAGAGCAAGTCTAGCTTTATTGTGCAGTGAGTCAAAGCTTGAGTGTTGTGTTTAAAAAATTACTGTGATTCGTGATTGAGATTTGGCCTAATCATTTCACTAGATGCTTTGAGATTTGAGCTTATGATTTACTTTGAGATTTGCCCATCACTAATGAGCCACCACGTGTGATTTTACCCAGCATTGCTGGTCCGATGACGTGCACATTGCATGTCCAATACTGTACAATTGCATCATCATCATGCCAGCAACACGCTGCACTGCACTGTGATATTCACTGCTAGTCATATTGGCAGCATTAATGTCGGCATCAGTTGTAAATTGTGTCTTGAAGTTTCTCATCCCTTCTGGTTGTTTGTATGTCACATGAGAGTGGACATTGTACAGTTTGTTTGTGTGTGGTGTATTTTTGCAGCTATTTCAGTTATTTTTGCACAGTTTAGCTCTATAGAACTGTGCACACTGCACAGCCTTACAATATCTCACGTTTTCTTCGTGGCACCATGTCCGTTACTTGATTGTAGCTGCTACGGAGACTGTTGTTCATCTGAGTTTGTGTCTGAATCTCACGTTGCCGCGTGTAGTCTCTAACGTGTCTTTGAGTTTGTTTGTTGTATGGAATTGTGTCATGAACTCACTGAACACACAGTGTTATGTATTGCGATATACTAGTGGCTGTACTGCATGGCTGTACTCAGAATGTTGTCATATTAACTTATTAACTCTAACAGCCAGCCTGTAGGCATACATATTATTGTCGTGTGTGTGTAACTAAAAGTAACAAACAAAGAAGTTACAGCAAGAACTGGACAACAAAGCATGGATAACACTAAATTAAAGAAAGCTTGCACATGTGATACAAATGAAAAGTAAAATCAACTTTGATCTGAGTGAACAGATGTACATGGATGTGGTACCTCGGTGGTCTGACTCTGTGTTCTGTGACAGCTAATACCTGTATTAATGTATTAATACATTATTTATTATTTTTACCCCGCCCCCGATAGGGGGACGGGGTATTGTAATCGAGCGATTTCTTTGTTTGTTTGTTTATTTATTTCTTTGTCAGCAACATTACGAGAAACCGGCTGGACCGATTTGCATGAAATTATCAGGGAAGGTGTGGAGTGACCATGGGATGACCTGATTCAATTTTGGGTAAATTCGGATAAATGGGTCGGCGGGTCGAAGGTCAAGTTGTTTGTTATCACCGGCCATAGCTCAGAGGCGTTAACAAGTCACTGTCATTTGCAGCAGGGGCGGGGTTTGTTGTGCCCTGCACCACAGCTTGTTTATTATTATTAAAGTTGTACTCTTGGTAGTAAAGATCCATTATTATTATTCAATGTCGTGTGTGTGTGTGTGTGTAGCTAAAGGTAGAACAAACGTGGAACTGCGTGAACAGTTCTTCCTGGCTGAAGGTGTGAGTCAAACAATGTCGGGCTTCAAGTCTCGCTTGGTGACGCGTCAGTCGTCACCCGGTGGATCAGCACCAGCTGACAGTACGACGACTGGCTCCAGTGCTGCCAGTGCATCTCATGCCAAGGTCTGATATGCTTTGTTTATATGATCACCTCTACGCCAACGAGCTTATGTTTGTTGGTTTGTTTGTCTGTCTGTAAGCAGGATTACTAGTGAAAATATTGTGACAAGAAACAAAATCAGGCATTACATTTTGGAGTGAGCGGAATCTCAATCCAGTTTTTCTGCCTGTTTGTAACGTGAAATACCACTACTATATACTATTATTCACTGGATGCACATGGATGTGGTAACTGGTAAATAATGCTGATGTCTTACAGTGATTCAATAATGTAAACCAGTTTAACCGTGTGAAATAAAACATAGTATTTTGCGTATGTTTCAACAGTTCAGTGCTCTGTAGTTCAATGTTTTAGTGATTTCAAGACTAGCTCTGTAGCTCCAGTTGTAAGAGTGAAGTCATTGTTTTGTAATAATAATAATAATAATACCAACGACTATATTTATGGTGCTGTCATCGTAGCTCAAAGCCACTGCGAGAGTTCACCCGGTTCATGTGATGAATATGGCACGGCGCCAAGCGGCCGCCGACCCTCAGACCAGGCCAAACGACCCGCTCTGTGAGTCTGCCTGTAGGCTGCCAGCAACCACACCCACCATCGCCATTTATTATTATTACTCAGCCCGAAAGCTGATACTCATTTTACCATCCCACGGAGGGTAGAAGGCTGAGTCGACCTAGGCACTGAAGTAAGGGTGCACAGCCCGTGCCCAAGGCTGTTTATCGTAGTGATGTTTATGATAAACATGTAACTGCCCGCGGTGGAATTCGAACCTGGGTCCTCTCACACCGCAGTCAGGCATGTTACCGCTAGACCACTGCGACCTGCGTACTCTTCATTCAGCTGTCGTGCAAGAAACGCACACATGATATGTTATTTTAGTTTGTTATTTGCTGTGCATTTTAGATAACTAGTGTAATACTTGTTTGTGTTAACTGATGTTGGGTGTGAAGCTGGGTGTGGTGAGTGTGTATGGATGATGAGTGAGTGTGTTTGAGTGATAAGTGACGTTGGTTTGCAGTCACATCGAGCACCTTACAACGTTCATCCAGACAGTGAAGTGCGTCATATCCTGTCACCACACACAGCAGCGTCAAAAGGTCGTCACCATTGTGGATCAACAGGACACCTGCACGTCTCTGCTAGTCCTGGTATGTCTGCAGTAGCACCTGACGTGTGTGTGTGTATGTGTGTGTGTGTTTACATTTTATCAACCTCGTTACTGATTTGTCTAAGACACGGTTCAGTAGTTTTTCACATGCTTGACATTGTGATTTAGTTGTGAATGCTGTCATTATGTACCTTTCAGTCTGCTGCACTCGACCAATAGAAAAAATAACAAAAAAGAACCTGGCAGTCAACACATGTGTCGTGTGTCTTGTATTTCTAGTGGTTAGAGTATCGGACTCGTAACTTTCAGGTTTGCGGGTTCGAATCTCACTGCCGGCCATTTGCAAGCAACCTTGAGCAAGTTGCTAACCTACGGTGTGCTCAGGTCAACTCAGCCTCCTACCCTTTGCGGGATGGGAAATTAGTAGTAGTTTACAGGCTACGGGGTGAAGGCCTAGTGTAGATGATTGTGGCGGTGGTATGTCTGCATCCTGCACTGCGGGTCTAATTGTTCGCTAGCGCGGGCAATGGATGGTTACATAATGTGCTGCGGTATCATTAGCTCATGCCAATCAGCTGCTACTTCTGAGATTGTAAAGTGCTCCTGAGCTTGTGTTCATCGTGGAGCAGTGCTATATCAAGTACAGGACCTTTTACCTTTTTTACCTTTTATTGTTGTCATGGTTGTCGTGTCTAGTTGTCATGGTTGTCGTTCTGTCAGACATGTATGCTGTGTTTGTGATGCAGGAAGTCCAGCGCCAAGTCGTGGCAGCAGTCGACCAAGCAGTCGAGCATCAGTCAGTTCCGATGTGTCGGAGTTGAGTGATGTGGGACCGGAGTCACCGACCATTGACGTACAGACGACGTCGCGTGTAGACACAACGTCTGCCGGTGGTCGAACGACGACGACTGTGACGTACCAGACACAAGTGGCACAGACACGAACTGTGACGACCCCAACAGCTGCACGAGTGTCACCGGCGACATCACGACTTCCGAAACCTTCGACCACTCCAACGACAGTTTCTCGCCGTACTCCAACGTCGTCATCACCAGCTGGCACAGGACAGCCAACTCGACCAAAGAAACCGGGCATGACCAAGTAGCAGTGATTAGATAATGATGGACTTATACATGACTCAGGGACTACGGACCACCAACGACTACACAGACCACCAACCGATAAAGAAACGGGCAACGCTATTGGTGCTATATTTGTACGTGTACCAGACTGAGATGGGCTTCGTGTCAGAGACAGATGTTTTGAGGTTGATGACTAAATGTTGTAGCAGTTGATTCCTAGTTGAAGACAGTGATGATGATAATGATGATGATGTAGATGAGTTGATTCAATACATCTGTGATGACTTATGTTATGAGAGTTATTACATACAGGACTCTCTTGCAGCAAAAATAATACAGACCACCCCGGAGCGATCTACCGTGCTCAGTAGTCTTTAGCTGATGTAATATACTGAACGCATTTGAAAGTTTCATTACGTTAGCTCTGTGATTATCTAGTTAAGACACATTATTTGCTCATTACAGCTACTTTTGCACACCCCCATTACTTGTCTGTTTGCAAGACAGTCCTGTAGATAACTATTTCTGGCTTTTTATGCACGTTCCTGCCATTTCGTCACTTGGTTCCAGTGTATAACAAGCAGCAACAACGTGCACTACTGCTGAGCTATTGCTGCTAGTTTAGACTATAACATTTCCCTTCCTGGCATTCGCTTCTTGGATAGATACACCTGTTATTTGCTAGTATTGACGCTTTCAGTTCCGTCTGTAGCTGTTTTATCAATTTATGGGAAAGTGCTGATGCGTATTTAACACCGCTGTGCATAAGTTATCCGTTGTTCTTATTGTGCAATGTTTTAACTGCCTCTGCATGTGTATTGTTGTACTGTGTTCAATGCTGTTTGCGTCACGTGCTGTGTGACATGTTGAACTGATACATGGTGCATAACATACTCTACTGTTACACGCTACAGTTCGTGTTTTATTTCGTTCTGTTCTCAGAGTGTTTGACGGCTCAGTTCTGGGTGCCGGGGGTTGGGGACACCTCGACACCCAGATGACCCAACTGAGTGTTTGTTTGTATACGAGGAACTGTAGAATTGTGTTTGTACACGCTCAGTGCAATGCTGCGCTAGTAACACTGTCTAGTTGTTAATAACGGGTAGATACTTTCATCTGGACGTTTACATCACGTGGCTTGTGGTCACGTGTCTGCTTCTGCTGCTGACTAGTTCTAACGATAGTGGCGCCACCTGTATGTGATGTCTGTATGTATTGTTTTGTTTTAACAGTTCTGTTGACTGTAATGTTCGTTGACTGCAGTTCATGGTTTTAACGTGCCTTGCGTCCTTGCGCCGGTTAGCAATCTACGAGCATTCCTTCGTCAAAATAAAGCGTTCTGTTGTTGATGATTTCTGACTGCGTGCGTCTCACTAAACGAAGCACTTGTGATGGTGAAGTTGTTTTTGATGACGAGCGCCGGCTGTGTAAAGAGTTTTTCGTGTCGCCTCGCAGTGTCTGGGCGACTCGTTTACTTGTAGCTAGTTAACCGCGGCGACGTTTAAGGCAGTGATAGTAGTGACAGAGCGTGGAGCAGCACCCTGCTGAAGACGATACGCCACCTACAACCAACATGACCGGATAGGTTTACAGACATATCATTGGGTGAGGTCAAGTTCCGCTAAGCGAAAAGTCTAAGGCAAAAGTCTAAGACCCAAGTTTAGTCTAAGACCCAACTTAAGACTGAACTTGACCTCGCGACAAACACCGGGTCTAGACCGAATTTTGGTTTTTCGACTTTTGTTTTAGTCGTGACTTAAGTCGAGAAAACCGCTAAGACCAAAGTTAAGCTGAACTCGGCAGCAATTTTGGTCTTAAGTCTTAGTGCTTAACTTCGGTCTAAGACCAAACAGAGGTCAAGTTAGGTCTTAATTGTCTTAATTTAATACTGTCCACAATAACAACACAGTTGTCCACAGTAACAACACAGTTTACCGCTAAGACTAAAGACTAAGAAAATTATAAGTCTAATCTGAGCTCCGACTTAAATCAGAACTTTAGACTTCAGCTAAGACTTGTCTAAGGATAAAACTTTTCGCTCAGCGGAACTTGACCTCACCCAGTGTAGGAGGCGTTGGCTGAAGGCGAGAGAAGACCGTAAAGAGGCTTTGCTGGCCTACTGCAGCCTCTGTTGTGAGCTTATAGTTCAAGAACGTTTACTGGAGGAGTGAATGCAATCATCATTTATGTCCGGCGCCAATACAACTGAAGCAGTCACGGGGTGCTGGACAATGTTACTGAACAGAAGATGAAATGTTACGAGACCTCGCCATGCTCAGACACAAAATTGCTTTTAAGTCGAGAAATAACAACGTTCGAATTTGCGAGTTACAATACACGTGGACGTGCTCAAAGGGTCACAACGTTCACACAGCCACGTAAGCCACATGGAACTTTAAACTTGGTACAATTATGAAGCACATTAAGTTGGTCCGTCCGGGTTGTCCGTCCGTCCGTCCGGGACGTCCAAAAACGTTTAGTATGAAAGTACTGTTTATTTAAAAAATAAACAGTACTTTCATTTCGAAGATTCAACTGCTGATAACATAAAATGCTCAGAATCAGCGTAACGACAAGGCTACGAGTTTTATACTGTTATGTATGGTCGGTTTTGTGGTACGGCTGTGAAACTTGGAAAATTTCAAAAAACGTTGAAGGATAGGTTGATGGCAGTTGAAGTTTGGTTTCCGCGCCGTGGAGGATGCTACGGATATCATGGACGGAGAAGAAAAGTAATCTGGAAGTATTGACAGCAGCAGGTGTACAGCGTACGCTAATGAATACAATTCGTCAACGGCAACTTAATTTCCTAGGGCACCGTGCACGTCGTGAGAAGGCATGGGTGAGAAGGCATGGCCTTGAGAATTTAGTCAATCAATCAATTTATTTGGTGACAGAGAAAAACTAAAGATAACAAAATGCAATACAATATAAACATTATCACTAGTATTATTAGTGGTGACGTAGAAGGGAGGAAAGCGAGAGACGTCAAAGACTGAAGTATTTGGATAGCTTGAGTACATGTTGGAAAGATAGCGTGAGCCCAACACAGCTCATCAGGGCTTCAGGGGACAACGGACGAACGTCGTCTTAAAATTACAGGAAGCGTCGAATATCGTGTTGGCCAACACGATATTCGACGCTTCCTGTAATTTTAAGACGACGTTCGGGCCACAGTTCTTCTTTATAACGAGCAAGACTGGCAGAAAACGCAAATATGCAACGAATAGCGATGCAAATAAGTTTATATTTACAAACATTGATAACGAAGTCGATCGCACGGCTGCAACAAGGATATCGATAATTACGTAGACAATAAACAGACAACAATCAGTAACTGCTGAACAACAATGACGCACACACGGAGACACTCATTGTCTATCAATATGTACTGTACAGTCACAGTGAACATTGGCACCGACTAAAATGCTCCTGGGCCATTTCATTTCAAATATTTGAAAGTAAAGCAGTTACAGAGGTAGTGAGTAACCTAGTTCAAGGTTAAAGTCGCTAGCTATGTACACGCTTATCCGTTCTGCGTCTGTCGGCGTGCTCGCAAGCCTCCTAGTCCATAGGCGGCGCCATCATGGAATAAAATGTGGGTATGCTGAGTGCGAGGCCGAAGGGCCGACGCTCGAGGCCCGAAGGGCCGAGAGCGGGGAGGGGTTCTTGGCGAGGGGGCAGCGAGCCCCCCCCCCACCAGCTAGGAGGTCTGGGGCAGCGCTGTAAGCTCCCCCAGCAGCCCCGGAAAATTTTGAATTTGGTGCACTTGAGAACTTGAAAATCGCATCAAAACAGTGTAAAATGATGTTTTTTTGTTAACTGACCGTTAATTGTCAATCATGCATATATAAACGTGGCAAAGAAACTTTATGGAGGGGTCTAAAAGTAGGGTCTTCACGTGTGGGTATGCATACCCGGCAGCGCCGCCTATATCCTAGTCATTGTTTGTCAGTGTACAGCAGCTGTGAAAAGTCTACTCTGTTCTTCATTATGACTGGAATCCGCAAAGCACAACCGACCTTCACTGCAGGCGTTCATTATTATAACTGGCTTGTTTTGCTGCGTTTCTCGTATAACTAAATCAACCACCATGAAAACAATGTTCATTTAGTTATACGATATGCGCTGCACCTCGCCTTGCATATAAAACTAATAATAATGATGATGATGATCACTGAGTGACGCGCCGTTGCAACCATTATTACATTGCTTACTTCAATATTTCCGCCTATACTGGCTTTGTGCTGGTGGGCATTAAATAATAATAATAATAATAACTTAAGCTGACGTAGGCATTTCTGACACGATGCCCTGTGTTACCTGGTTAACTGCTGCAGACGTCAGAGTATAATTCAGGGGCGGTTTTACGTTGGGGCAGAGGGGCACGTGCCCCTAGATTCACTTTTGCTCCCCTCCCCAGATGCAAAAAGCTAACTGGAAAAATTTTCAAGCAACAGATTTCAAATGTAGGCATATACGGAGTTCGTTTTTTCGGTTTCGGAGAACGGATGAAACGGACTCGGTCTTGAAGGGACTGATGGGGCAATGCTCCCCTCTCCAGAATTTTTGGGCTAGAACCGCCCCTGAGAGTACGACTGTACAGACAGCTGCAGTAGAACACGCTGTCCTGTAGCGGTAACTTCAACTAAGCGCACGTCTGCCTGCCGACAGTGTTATCTACTAGGCTGAACCGAGCGCCACTCGCCAGTGTCACGTCCTTCGTGTCTTGCCGTCACGTTGTGCTCGAAGTCGGAAGTAGATTCTCTGGAAGTCGACGGGTTGGTGGTTGAAGGCTGCTGCTGATGACTGTCGACTGTCGTCGTTGA
>Ga0209679_1000847_pt1 | contig 11929 bp, 7 predicted proteins | sample WorMetHEROISLAND_4_FD_187408 | JGI IMG/M metagenome (GOLD analysis project Ga0209679, IMG submission 187408) | Marine gutless worms symbiont microbial communities from Max Planck institute for Marine Microbiology, Germany - Olavius sp. 2 HERON... ...
CTATTAAACAATGAAAACAAAAAACGCAGTTATACTAATATACAATTTCAAAACCCACAATTGGTGTACTACACATTTTTAGGAATGTTATCAAATTTTCCATATTATCTGTAGTTAGTTGATTTTGTTTGATATTGGTGCCTGTTGTTCTTATATAAATTTGTATGCTATGATGAACATTTGTAGCTGCATATATCTTGTGAGTATTTTAGTATTTTTGGGAAAATAACAGTGCATGCTGTTTTCAAAAATAGGAGTTACGACAGTCAGTTGTTCAGTTTTCATTTCCTGTGTCTGAATCATTTGCAAGGTATTTCACTATTTCATGTATAAGTTGCTGCTTCTGTCATGTTGTGTTGTTTTTATGTCTCCGCCAACACAGTGGCCGGAGGCGTTATAGTGTTGTTTTGGCTGTTTGTGAGTTTGTCTGTCTGTGCAGCTAAAACATTGTAAGCACAGTGTCGTAAAAAGTATTGCACATGTTGTCACCAAACTTTCGGCATTGGTGCATTTTGGGACAAGAATGTATGCTTCAACTTTTGGGTCAAAAGTTCAAGGTCATATGGGTTCCACCATGCTGAAAAATGCTTTGCTAACGCAATATCTTACACATTGATGGACTGAATGTGACCCAATGTTAGCATTGATGCATTTTGGGACAAGGATGAATGGAACGCATCAAGTGAAGTGGTAACTAGAAAGTACTCAGAGAGTGTAAACCTACACCGAGGATGGTTTGGTAACACTTAATCACATGACAGTTAATTAATGATATTTTATATTTGACAGTCATCTCTGGTATATGCTAAGCAACATTTTGCAGTTGTATTTACTTGCTACCTGTAACAACAAATGCAACAATGCAGAATGAATCTCGTGACAACAAGCAAGACAATAGGCCTATATCACAATAAGCCAGCATCTTTTACTGTGTTGTCTTTGTAATTGCTTACTAGTTTATTTTATATAGTTTGTATGTTGCCTATATTTGTTACAAATAACATGGTGATTGTCTGGTGTTTAACTGCTGTATGATTAACTATATGGGTGACTGAATCATCTTGTGCTTAACTGTTGGTACTCCACTGAGGATGATCATGCATGCTGATGTTAGTTGTTATTCTGTATGGCATTTCCCATGGTGTCTGTTCTGTGCAATACACACTTTGTTGTGGTGGGATTACTCATTGTGGTTAATTCCACTGCGTGTTTGTAGAGCAGGTTTGGTGTGTTAATGATTAGTAAAACAAAGTCCATATCATTCTCAGAATCTAATGATTTTTTTCTGTCAGAGCCTACCCCTTCCAAAAATATTGAGAAATTCAGTAATTGTTTGAGTAATCTGAAGGATGGACATATGTTAGGATAGACATATCAACCAACAAACAAACCAAACATAACGTGCATAGTGGAGGTAATAAGTGAACAGATAGTTAAATAACTGTTGGATTGTATTTGTAGCATCTGTATATACAGTGCGTGATTGATTGCATGATGTTTGCAGTGTATCAGTCGAAAATTTTACATTCACTTTGACTGACATAACTGGACAGTTCAGATTTGGATTTTGTCGTCTGTCATCAGGGTCTCAGCGCTGTCTCTGTATTGTTAGGTAAGTAACTGATGTGCTGTTCTGTGTTGCTTAACATTTTTACTCCTCGCGCGCTACGTTCCTAACGTAGCGTAGAGGAGTGTATGAGAACAATGTAATATTGAGGACCAACGACCGACTGACCGACCGACTGACCGACCGACCCTGCATTTTGTAAAATTTTGAACGGCCATATCTCGGCAACGGGTCATCCGATCCACTTCATGTTTGGTTCTATTGTAGGGTTTTCGGGGACGGCGGATCGAATGGCGCTATTTCCGGTTTCACCAAATCCAAGATGGCGGCTGGCCGCCATCTTGGATAATTTCAAATGGCCATATCTCTGGAACGGGTCATCCGATCGACTTCGCGTTTGATCCTAGGGTAGGGTTTTCGGGGACAGCTGATCGAATGGACCTACTTTCGGTTGGACCAAATCCAAGATATCTTGGATAATTTCAAATGGCCCTATCTCCGGAACGGGACGTCCGATCGACTTCGTGTTTGATCCTAGGGTAGGGTTTTTGGGGACGGCGGATCGAATGGCACTATTTCCGGTTTCACCAAATCCAAGATGGCGGCTGGCCGCCATCTTGGATAATTTCAAATGGCCATATCTCTGGAACGGATCATCCGATCGACTGACTTCGTGTTTGATCCTAGGGCGGGGTTTTCGGGGACGGCTGACCAAATGGACCTACTTCCGGTTGGACCAAATCCAAGATGGCGGCTGGCCGCCGTCTTGGAAAATTTCGAATGACCGCATATCAGGGATGAGTTATCCGATCCACTTTCATGAATTACAGAGCAGCTTGGAGGATTAGCCTACAGGAGAAAATAATGCGCGAGTAGTAATTAGATTGGTCACAATCTAAAATATTTCTTGTATTATCATGTGAGAGCTGGACCTTGAACAAGACGTTGATCAAAAGAATTGATGCAAAAACGGAAACCACGGTTAATTTTGTAAAACCGAAACCGAACCGAAAACTGCAGTTTTTTTGCAAAACCGAACCGAAGTCATTTTTTGCAAACCACACACCCCTAAAAAGTGCTTGGATGTTTGTTTGACTCTCAGTTGCCATAATTCATGAAGTGAACTGCAAGTGTTGAAATTGTGTCTTCACTGCAGCAGTACATAGTTTAGTACAGTCACTAAAGATTAGTTAAATTAATCTCTTACATCATTTGTTTGTGTACATTTGTTACAGTTACTTTCCATGGTTTGAAATTTTTTACCGTCTGTTGAACCATTTTGCGGAGCTGCTGAACCAAGGCAAGACTGTTGCAGTGCAGTCGCTGCTGGTGAAGTTGTATGAATCGCGCGTACCATGGCAGGGCATGCTGGTCGAGCTACAAGTTGACTCTGATGATGCGGTCAGTGGTGTACAAAACATGGCATTAGGAATTTTCTGTTTTATAGTTTTGTGTTCATATTATATGCTTACAAAGATGGATCATTCAGTACAATACCACCATGATGATTTTGTGCTAACACATGTCTTAAATTGTACAAACTCCTGTCACATTCAAACTCGTCACTTAACCAGGCATTGTGTGTTACAGACATGTGTGATGCAAGGTAAGGAGAAAGTTTGTTTAATATCCTTTATTGGAAACATCGGTACTGGTGGAACAACTAGTTGGTGTAACTTCATTTCTAAGCAGGTGATATGTGATTTTTGCTAACATGGAAAACTGTTAGAATTACATCTGTGAAATTATGTGACAGTAACTGATGTTGTGGAGTGCATTGTATTGTTTTGCAGAGTTTTTCTTTCACTTGTCCATCACACGATGAGTTACCAAGCATACCTGAAAGTGTATGTATATTAATGTATTTGTGTTAGCATTTTTCTTGCCACATTTAAGCTGTATTGTGGTGATGGTGCTATAATGTCTATATCATATATTAGGGGAAAATGTGGTTTTCGTAAGTCGAAACTGTAGCCACATCAGTAAATAGTACACATAAGTCTGTACATTTTGAATGTCTGTCATAGTGTTTATCTCATGATATGTTAGCAGTTTAGCTTAGTGTCAGTGGCATTATGCGTATCAACAAAATTACTGTATATAGCGAGGTTAGTATACTCATGTGGGTGACCATTTGCCGGTATACATTCATTGTACTTAAGGAGCTACACATGCCAGCTCAGCCTGGCCACCCCACCCTCCATTAGCAGGCACAGTGAGTACTGGAGATGGTCGTGGACGTCACTGCAGGAGAGACTTCAAGCTGTATATGACTGTTATGAGGACTGCTGATTGAGTCTGTTAGAAATGCTGGCTGTTAACTGAGCCAGCCATCCAGTTGACATGTATCATATGCCAGCTTATTTTGGTTTTAACCTCGCCAGTTCAAGGCATTGCAAGTGGGTCGATCTTCTGTGCAGTTGACAGAATTGTTTGTATAAAATCTTACTGATGTAGTCTGAACATGTGCAGTCATCATAATACTGGTCTTTCAACATAATCTGTCTGAGTTAGGGCCTTTGTGCTTATTTTTATGTTATATTTATGCCTTGTGTCTAACTGGTCAGCATCAACAGTTGCAGTTCCTTTGTAATTGTGCAAAATGACATTCAGTTACTTTCTTCTCTGTCATTTCTGTTTGATGAGACTTTTTTGGTTTATTTGCAGAGAAATCTCACTGAATATTGTAATGCTGTCAATTTGCAAAACATGGTCGCCATATTTGCTAGGTATGATATATTATCTTTGCAGCAGGCTTCTAATGACGTGATATATTTTGCTATTTTCAACAAAGACACTGATTCTTGCAGTAATCTCAGCATTAATGACAGCAACGTATACACTGATGTAGTATTATTGCACCAGTCATTGCTGCAACCTGCTTGTTTGTCTGTCATTTGTTTTGTGAGAATCATGTATCTTTGTAGATGGCTGTATCAATTACTTTTTTATTTTTCATTATTATTTTATGGCATTTTTGTTGTCTTTTTCACAGTATTGATTGCACTGTTTCAGTATACACCAGAATGTGAGTAAAAAGCTTTAAAAACTTTAAAACTGGCTGATATAACATATTTTTTCTGTTGAAATGCAGCCGTCAGTGTTTGAAATCATACCATCCGGTTACATAATGTATCCACTTCACACACTTCTGGCATTTGACCGGCTTATCTTTCCAGAGTTAATCCAGGTTATTCCGTGACCCAAGAGAGAATGTTTGGGATTGCAGCAGCAGGCTTTTACAGGCTGGATGCCATTTTCAGCCATCTACACACATCGTCATCTGATTATGACCATAATTTCTGGGACCTTTGAGTTACAATTGTGTAACTTTCATAACAAACAATGCATTTTTAAAAATTACCAATAGCATGACAAGCTGTGCTGCATCAAATATAGCAATAATTTAGTGTTTATCGTGTCTTTAAGATAAAACTTGCATTACTGAGTAAAAGCCATGCATGCGCAACTAAACGAGATAATGTGAAATGTATATATACAAATATACATAGGTATATTTGTAACGTGTAGCACAGACAATCGTAGCGTGTGTGGGAGGCATGGGCTGTTGCTAGCTGGCGGAGGTTTGGAGATGAGGGAATGAAAGTAAAATGGTTTCAGGCTTGAATGCACTGATGGATGGAGCATCTCTAATGGATAGTGGGATGGCATTCCAGATGATGGGATAATAGGAGAAAGCACACTGGCTAAATGTGAGATTTGCTAGAGGGACAGTTAAGATGGTGAGACAAGTGTCTTCTATGTCAGAGTGGTGATTTTGAAGTCAGTCCAAGGGAGATTGAGAGCCAATGAAGCCAGTCTGTGCGGTTTTGTACATGTGTTACATGACTGCTGTAACATGAGGTGGGCAGCCGTGTTCTGACAATGCTGGAGTTTATGTAGGATAGAAGCAGAAATGTCAAATAGAAGCAAATTGGCATAGTCCAAACACGAGCGTATCAATGCCACTGCAGTGGAGGTGGCCATGTCATCAGTGACGGAAGACCGGATATGATGTTTGGTACGGAGATGAAAATTTACATTCTCGCAGACTGCAGACACATGAGCATTGAATCTTAGCTTGGAGTCAAGCCAAGGTGCATTGAATAAGCAACTAACTAACTTAACAATATGAAATGTAAATTACCTAGTGAGCTGAATGAAGAACATTGTAACTTAGTTAAGATCATCTTGAGTTCATACCTCTGATGTTATGCAACAAATTAGGTAATTTATTCTTACAAGTGTTTAATTTATATAGGAAACTTACTTTACGAGCACTATTTCGATATCGATAGGTAGATAGCAAAAAACTTTTAAATGTCATTGACACAAAAGTACCATCATTAATGCAAAAATTTTCCACAGTATGGAGTTCAACATTTTCATAACTGAGTACAGTCATTTCTAGCGAGACACAGACACTCAGTATCATATAGCAAAATGGGTCTGCCGTCAATCTCATATTGCAGGAGTGAAAGAATTATTAAAACCGACCCACATTTGCCAAAGTTATCACGAAAAGACTGCGTTGGTGTTTTTTGACTCACGGTGTATATGATTTCCTGTCTGTTAATAACAGTAACTGTTAGTACACGTTGCATTGTTTGTGAGATATTTAACGTTTTATGGCATGAATTGACCAGGAGTGACGTTAATGTGACATGTTTCTAACTGTGTATTTGCAGCATGTTGTTTGAGAGACGTATAATAGTGATTAGTAGACGTCTGAGTCGATTGACGTCATGCGTCCACGCTGCTGAGGCATTAATCTACCCAATGAATTGGTGAGTGTTGCTGTACTTTCATCATCTGTGATATTCTTGTCGTCATTGACGTCAGGCCAGTGATTGAATGTTTGTTTGATGCTGCGTGTTATATGTGATGCAGGCAGCATCTGTACATACCTGCCTTACCAGCTCATCTTCTGGAATACTGCAGGTTAGTTGCCCATGTGATGACTTACCCCATTCTGCTGGTAAGCATCAGTAATTTGATCACACTAATGATTGCGTTGGTTTTCTGTTGTTGCTAATGCACATGATAATGAAGTAAATAATGACTAGTAATAAAATATAATAATTATATTTTGACAATGCAAGTGTTTTGTGTGTGGTTTGGCATTGTTATTGTAATTTTTATAGGGCGTCAGCATAGCTTGCTATGCAGAGCCCTGTATTAGCTGTGATCAGGTTGTCCGTCCGTCTGTCTGTCAAACGCTGGCACTGAGTCAAAACGACACATGATAGAATCACGAAATCTTCGCCGACAGATAGCCCAAGGACTCTAAGTTTTCCGGAAAAAAGTTATCCAGAAATTTGAAAGGGTTCACCCCGAGCGATGGCATTAAACGAGAGTGCGGTAGGGAAAATTCACAGTTTTCAGCCAATAAGTCGCCGTATCTCAGAAACAGTGCAGATAGGACCAAAGTTACTATTAATGACTAAAAGGAAGTCGCATACACCCTTCCAATTGGTGTCAAAGTCACGACCTTGGATGACCTTGAACGGCCGATACGCACTCTGTTGCAGAAAATATGCATCTTTCAGAGCCCACCACAAAAAATTTGAATGACAATAAACCCATACTATCAGCGTCAAAAATGTAGGCCAGTGACACTAGCTTCTAGCAGTATAAAGTTTTTGTGGATATTCACGGAGGTTCCCTGGGGAGGGAGCATCAAACTACAACAGTGGGGTTGTCGAGAACGGCAATTATCGGCATTTTTGCTGGCTATTTTTCGGATACTTTAGTGATTAGACCAGCTTTATTATATGGTGACACACAGTCCGTCGTCGGCTTTTCAGTGATCCCAAAATGCATGACCTTGAATGGCTATTTCGTAAAAAATTATGTTTTTTTGCACTGGTTTGGAACTTTGGTTGGCCGAGACTGTGCGACTTACAAAAAATAATTGCGTGAAATCTAATAAAGATAGACACATACTGTCAGCGGCACAAATTTTCAGCACGGACTCTAGTTTCTAGTAATATGAGGTTTGTGTGGATATTCGATCGGGTTCTCTAGAAAGAAGACATTAAAGGACAGTGGGGTCGCACATTAACGCTTGTCTTGAACATCTTTTCTTGGCTTTCGAAAACAATTGCGTAAAACTAAATACAGATAGACCAGTACTATAGCAGCTGTCATGTAGTTCACTGACTGGCAATATAAAGCTTATGCGGGTATTTGCAGGGGTTTTCTAGAAAGGAGACATCAAATGACAGCGGGGTCACGCATCATGTGCACGTGCTGCGGTCGCATGCTGAAGTTTATTCACTGTGTGTGTAAGAAATTTGCCGGATGTAGGTTTTGTAGGTGATATAGAGTAGGTCATTACGGCAGTAGAAAGTAACTTAGCTACAAAGAAATGCATTGCTGACGCCCTGTTTCTAAGCGGTAGTTGAGCTTCTTGTTTAAATTAGGATACATTTTGTTATTCACAGAATGTGCTAATGTGTGTAGTGCTCCAATGCCGTATCTCATCGGCGTGCATTCTTCGCTGATGGATGTGAGTTACTTATGCATATCAGTACTGTCAAGAGTTAATGGTAGTTCTGGTAACTGTGTCATCATATCTTGACAATTTTCTTACTGTCTAGGATATAATGCTCAAAATAGTAAACTTACCATATGATTAAATGTAAGAAACACACACACACACTTTTTCACACACTGTTTAAATCCAAGAAATGGGATTTACAAAACAAAAATAATTTATAGTCATAATGATAACCAGTTTTTTAGTCTATATAGCTGATGTTGTTGTAAATAGCATCTCAGTAATGTGTTGTTAGTGTTAACTTTACTTGTAACTAGTGGCTAAATAGCTGGCTGGCTACTAGCTACTAGCAGTATAGACGTGTAACTGGTTGTAGAAAGCTCGAGACAGTGATGTTGATGATGCTGTTATTCTTGATGCTGATGAAGATACTGTTACATCTCCGTACAGTGATGTTGAGCTGCTGCCACTTGATGTTGTAAGTGCATTTTTGACCGTGCTTAAATCATTTTGCCACCAGGAGATGTTAGTACTGACTGCTGATTACAGTAGCACGTCTTTAAGTGAGTTGCAGTGTGTGACACTGCTGTTGTTGCAGTTGTATTTGCTGAAGAAGTATTTGAAAATGTCATCAAGTGGTAAACCACTATCAGCTAATCTGCTTGGCAGCGGTCTCTCTCATGCGTTCCTCAAAGCAATGGTTTGTCTTCTTGGTAAGTTTCTGTCTTCAGTTCTTTGCTGCTGCTGCTTGGATTATAGAAATAGTGTCCGGTCTGAAAATTGCTGCCACAAAGCTGCCACAGTCAACTATTTCTCTGGTCGACTAGTCATCAAAGTCGACGACTATTTCGTCGACTAGTCGACTAGACGAAATTTTACGACATATACAGTGGTTGACCATGGGGGCCCTGGCTTTCACCTATTACTGCAACTTCGATGTGCGTGATAATTTTGAAATGCGAAAATGCATTTGGCTTAGCTAAGTTAAGCTTATTCATTCTTCACAGAACCAAACGTTGCACGTTTCAACATGAGACACAGTACTGACACTGACTGTAGGCTACCAATTCACCAAGATACAACAACTCAAAAGCTATTGGCCTAACAGTAACACAGTTGCCAAGTATCCAGTATGCACTGCTTAAATGCGTCTCAGTAAGACGCAATGATTGTGTAGCACAATGTAGGTGCGACAGGGATGTGGCATATCATGCATAAACTCCTATTGTCAAAAATTTGTCAGCGTCAACTTGACTTGTCAATCAGCTATGCCCCACCTTTTTGTGTGATTTCTGGACTGATCTATAGCCCGGGTGTCTGACATGGACTCCTAGTTAATTGCTCGGCAAATCGCTGTTTGCATTTAGAAAAGCGGAAAAGCCAGTGCGTTCAAGTGCTCTGGCACCAAGGAATTTCCACCGGCATGTGTGCTGGGTTTCGAACATGCCACTGTTTATATTTTACTGAAAGCATCCACTCACCACTCAATTTCTGACCACTGACACCACGCATGACGTCCGTTGCATTATTATAGCATAGGTACCTGCTAATTTGGCAGTAAGTAATTATAATTCTACTGGAAGCGTGTGATAAAAGCTTCTAAAATGTAACAGAATGAGAAAACAGAAAAATGTGCACTATTTTTTATCGGCAAATAGTCGATTAATAGTCGACTATTTTTTATTAGTCGACTGTTTCAGTAGTCAGCTATCGACTAGTCGACGGCAGCCTTACACAACAAGAGTGGACTTGCTAGCCAAGCAGGCCTCCTCTTCATGCTTCACTGGACCTGAGCCGTCTGTAGGTATCAGTACTTCTACTGTCCGCAGTTCTATAAGTTCGTGGGCTATCCAGGAACAAAGTAGACTGTGGCAGGCACTGCCTAAGTGTAGGCAAGCTAAACTATTCATGAACACACCGGACAAAGGTCTGGTTCGCTTTGCCTTGAGTCTTGAGAAGAAAGACTTGAGGATTCTTGTCGGATTACTTACCGGTCATGTCGATCTTAATCGACATCTGAAAATCATGGGTCTCTGCAACGAAGTGGTATGTCCCCTTTGCCAAGATGAGGAGGAAACTTCTATTCATTTTGTTGCTCAGTGCAGTGCTACAATGCTGCTCTGAAAATCTATCCTCGGTGATTACACTCTTTCACTGGACACTCTTAACGGTATCCACTGGACAGTTCTCCTGAGGTTTGCAAAAGCCTCTAAGAGATTTCTTCGACCATGAGGTCTGTCAGGGTTGCGCATTGGGCCCAAATTGAGGCCTCAGCGCTGGTGTGCCTTGGCACCTGCCCCGAAGGTAAGGTAAGGTAAGGTAGTCGATTAATAGTCGACTATTTTTTATTAGTCGACTGTTTCAGTAGTCAACTATCGACTAATCGACGGCAGCCTTACGCAACAGTCCTTCTCAAGCCACATGGCACATAGGTCAGCACTGATCTCTGTTTCTTTGAACTTCAGCTAGACACTAACTTATTCTGTGAGACTGTGAGACCACCAGTGAGAGACTAATGTATCACACTTTTTGTCTGTTTGCTCCCCAGCTTTTAATGATACTCATTGTGTTTGCCCAGGGAGGGATGGCCAGGCTGAGTTGACCTGGGTGGCTGGTTTGATACCAAGATGGTTTTTTGGCCCACAGACGATCACTTATCGCAGTACTAATTTGGCCTGAAATAGAGCAAATGTGTTGATTGAAGCGAATGCATTACCACTAAGCCAAACTGTGTACGGTGAAATGGTGCACAAATCTGTTGTTGTTGTTGTGTGTTGCCTATTTGATGTAGCAGCGTGTTATGTTGATTGAAGGTGGCTATAGAGATGCTCTTCATTTCCGTCCAGGACGTCCAGTTGAGTTTGACACACAAACATTTATAGCATCGAGACCACATACAATGCGTCCATTCTTGCTGACCCTGCTTCATCTTCAAGCATTTGAGCAGTTCATTGGCGATCGGCTTCACATGCTGAACTGTGGTCGTGGATTTAAAGGAACATTTGAGCTGGAAGCAAACAACTATGTAGACAGAATGGACATACAAAGAAGATACACAGAATGGATTAAGGTTGTCCGTCATTTATTTGCAATATTTCGCTCTTAGTTTCTCTGTATTTATTACCTTTCCTTTGCCGCTGCTTAGCGAGCAAAGGTATTGTGACGCTTGGCATCATGCTGTCACACCGTGTGTGTGTCCGCCGAGCTGCTTATATCACGTATAGACTGCATGCCGCATTATTCTCGGTGGCGAAGGTAATGTGCTGTATCCAGTGCTCTGTAGTCGTTTTTGTGACGAAGCTGTGGTTTCATTAACAGATTTTGTATTGGGATGTTTGTAGAGAAAAGGAAAGCTATTTAAACAAGAGAGCAAGGAAATGTGGAGTGAAGTAAGTCATTTCTGTTATTTTATTAAGAATATTCACAACTAATAGACTGTTATTCATTACATTTGGATACAGATAAAACATTCATATTTTTGTGCCTGTGCAACGCAGTGTCTGGTGGCATTACCTTTGGGCTGTTCATCTGTGAGTGTGTGAGCCTGTACATCCCGAACAACATTGTTAACACAATATCTTGAAAGGCTTTGGACATTTCACCAAACTTTCAGCATTGGTGCATTTTGAGACAAGGATGTTCGCTTCAGGTTTTTAGCTCAAAGGTCAAAGTTCAAGGTCATAGTCTGTCCAACGTGCTGAAAAATGCACTTTTTGGCCTTGTTTGAGCGATATCTTGAAAATTAATGGACTGAATTTTGCCATTTTTTAATGTTGATGTATTTGACACAAGGATGAACACTTCAATTTTTGGGGTCAAAGGCTCAAACGTCAAGGTCACAACATGACCAAGGATGCAGC
>Ga0209679_1000848_pt1 | contig 11927 bp, 13 predicted proteins | sample WorMetHEROISLAND_4_FD_187408 | JGI IMG/M metagenome (GOLD analysis project Ga0209679, IMG submission 187408) | Marine gutless worms symbiont microbial communities from Max Planck institute for Marine Microbiology, Germany - Olavius sp. 2 HERON... ...
CCGAAATGTCTTAGGTCCGAAGTGTCCTAGGTCCGAAGTGTCCGGTAACCAGAATAGCACCAGTGTTTCTCATATCGTCCTGCGACATTTATATAGGTGTCCTGCGGTTTTCAGGCGTACCGCTACTCAACACGCACAAAACCTAACCATTAAGTCAAATATACAGATAAATCTGATGTTATTACTTTATAAACATCGCCATATGTCCCACTGCCGACTCGTTGTAGCAAGTCGAAATCATCCTGTGGATTTCGACGGGATATCTCAAGCGACGCGGCGATTGCAGACGTCGTCGATGTCATGCTTCAACAACTAAACGTTCGACGCGCTACTGCATTCATGTAGATATGAAGTGCAGCATTATTCCGAATACTTTACATTAACGCTCAGAATTCACATCAGCTTGTTTCGACAACGTTAATCACCACATCCTACAAAGAGCTAAACAAAACAAGCACTACTTCCTGTCATGCGCAGTCGGAAAGTTATGAACTACAATGACGGAAGAAATAAAGTATGTAAAGTCGGTGTGCTCTCAGTGCGCGACGTGCGTTGCTCTTAAGTCTCTTACATTACATTGACCAGCCAGCCCCATAGGGCGCTGACTTGCATCCGCCACACAACGCAAAGATAGGTATATACTTGACACAATAGAAGGATGCTGCGCAATTTGGCGCAAAGCAACAACGGGAAGGAAACATCTGCAAATGCTAAGTGATATCTGCAGCAAAACTTACGACGTCATGACGTAAGACCTGGAGACAGGAGCAGGCGTCAGTATTACAGAAAGAAGAAAGAGTCTAGCCATTAACAGGTAAAACAACTAACTGCAGAGTAAACCGCACTTGCATACGAAATTTTTCATGCAAGCTGTGTAGGATATTGTATGAAGTCATAGGCGTAGGAGACGGGGGAGTCAGGGAGGGCAGTTGCCCCCCCCCCCCAAATTCGGGCAAAAACTATTTTTTTCGGGCAAAAATCGTGTAAAATTCGGGCATTTTGTTAATTTTTAGGGCATATATCATGTAAAATTCCGGAATTTTGTTAATTTTTTGGGCAAATATCATGTAAAATTCGGGCATTTTGATAATTTTTCATGCATATAGTTTCGGGCAAAAATATCTTGCCCCCCTAAAGTTGACTAAGCTCCTACGCCTATGTATGAAGTAAAACAAGTAATGCGTAGGCCTACTCGTTGGTTTAGACACGCTGACAACACAGACAGTATTTTGACGAAATCTAGCAGCCTATAGACATGTTTACTAACTTATGTCAAATTTAAAGCTCGAATTATTCATAATTAACTAAACATTTGTTCTATTAAGCTAGCATTTTTGCTTGCAGCAAAGCAGACACATCTAAGAATGCAACAATTTTTGACGATGCTGTTTTTTGAAAAAATGTTTGGCTACATGCGGAACTCGTGTTGTAAAACAGCGCTAATACAGCTCATTACCTTCACCGCCGAACTAATGCGGCGTGGCAGACACACACACACACACACTAGCGAGACGCCGAGCGCGTCAAATACCTTCCCCGCTCGCTAAGCTGCGGCGAAGGTAATAGCTATGAGAAACACAACAAAGCCAACACCCAATTGCCATACTGTGTTGTTCACAGACAATGGCAACATCATCAGTAGCGTATTCAACACGACAATGACAATGACAGTTGCAGTATCTCAGCTACTTCTCTGACACTCACATTGATGAACTACATCGCATGCTTAGTACTGCTAGAACAAGAATCATCAATTACATGTAGCACTCAGCTTCAGTGCAAACCCAGGAGTGGTTCTAGCCCAAAAATTCTGAGGGGAGGGGGCACTGCCCCATAAGCCCCTTCATCACCGAGTCCATTTTCTCCATTCCCCAAAACCGAAAAAATACGAACTTCATATAGGCCTATATTTGAAATCTATCATTAGTAGGGTTGCCAACTTGGCAACCCTAATAGTAATATCATGCCAACTCTGTAATGGGTTAGACCCTGAGACGCATATAGAAACGAGGCGGAGGTAGGATTCTTGGGAGGGGGCAGCAAGCCCCTCCCCATTAGCTAGAGGGCCTAGGGGAGTGCTGTAAGCTTCTCCAGCGGGGTCCGGGGCGTAGCCCTAGAAAATTTGGATTTTGGAGCATTTTGGGACCTCAGAAATCACGTCAGAACGTTTAGCTAGCTTTTGAATTTGGGGGCAACAAGTAAATCTGGGGGACATGTGCCCCCTGCCCCAACGTAGAACCGCCCCTGTGCAAACCTTTGCCTCATCTGCAAACATTTCTTCCCATAATTTCATGCAAATTAATCAACAACTGACAAACAAACAAACCCAGACCAAACATAACCTCTTGGTGGAAGTAACTACAGTGCATACATTTAAATGCCTTTTGGCATAAATGAACATTGATTCAGTGCAAAGAAGACTGAAGCACACACAGCAGGTTGTCACAGGCTCACAGCAGTGGTAGAAACAGCTGGTATGTCCCTATGACTGAAACTGAAGCAGGACAGAATCAATAAGACAGTTAACTTTGCCTCTCAAATCACTGTCAGCATTTCGCAGCAACCTGTTAAACACAGAAAGAAACCAGTTTTTACAGTGTGATGCACGGTTGCACCCACAGCAAAGTAATGAGTGACGCGGTAGCAGTATTGGTGGTATTACTGCAGAAATGGGTGTAATTTTTACGGTACTACCGCGGTAGTGGGCTGGGCTCAAAATAGACGGCAGTCCCGCGGGATGGGGACAGGGGCGGTTCTATGGGGGGCCAGGGGGTTGCCCCCCCTCAAAAAAAATAATTGTGGCCGCCCTGTGGCCCCCCAGTTTGGCCCAGCCTCTCTAGACTTTCACTTAAATAGACCAGTAATATCCTTAATTCAGCTGCAAAATCACCAGAAATATCCTTTATTCAGCTGCATATTGTGCCCCCCGGCCACCCCAGCTGGAATTGTGCCCCCCATTGGTCCCCCCATCTGGCCAATGCCAGAACCGCCCCTGGATGGGGATCATGTCTGCGGTACTAGTCTACTACCGCGGAAATGCGGTCACGTTTTTCTGATGGAAGCTCGGAAGCAGAGTGCGGTGGCGACTCTGAGACGTAAAGTCAACGAGACATCTATCAATGATTATACGTCAGATAAACCAGACTCAGCCAGAGCTGTATAACCTGTGTGCAAAATAATGAAGAACCAAATATACAAAGTACAGTCAAATACATTATTACGTATTTGGAAGAACTAACAACGCTGGTGATGGTACAGCAGACTTCTTAGTTGATTTGTTCAACTGTTCAACACCAATGATAGTGAACGAAGTTCACAACTATATGTCTGGCACGTAAGTATCTGACAACTTGTTGCGCTTCTGGCTGGGCAAATCTAACGCCTCGCCAAGACTATGCTACTGTGCAAAGCACATACTAGCTGTACCGGCAACAAGTACTTTTTCCTTGGCTGAAGTCACCCTCTCCAAGCGTCGTACTCAACCTAATCCAGATACTGTAGATGGTCTACTCTTTTTGCATGGACTGTAAAACATGTGAACAGTATATTATATTTATTACGAAAAATCATACAATCGCGACATTTAGTCAACAGCCATTCAGCTCTCACCTAGACACGTAAAGAACTAGGCAGCACTTAATAGAGCACATACCTCCACCAAGGCAAGAATCTCCCGGATCTTCCCCCAAATTATAGGGATTATTCCCTACCATATTGCCAATATTCCCTGTAAATTTCATTAAATTCCGTCTTAAATCAACCTGCTGAGATACAATGCAAACTGTCACTTCACACCACATCTGTTGGTAATGGGAAAAAATCCTGGAAATGATCTTCGATCCACAAAATAAGTCGGATTGTCTCCATAAAACTAATCAATTTGTCGACAGCACATAGGCATTCCTTTTTGAAAATACCACCAAAAATCCACTCAATTTTTGAGAGATTTTGCACACAGACACACAGACCACTACAAAAACATAACCTTCATGGCGGAGGTAATTATATATCATGGCAGAATTTATTATTTATGTCATGCTATGTAAACTACAACAAAAAACTTACATTTGTGCTCTATCAGGGTCATTCCGCAGACATGACATCAAATGCTGTATTTCAGCATCCATCAAAATTTCGCGCATTTTGCTGTCTGACAATATTTCTCTCACTCTCGCATCTTCAGGATCAGCATCAGCAGTTGCCTGCTTACTCTGCCTGTTCAACTGGTAAGAACTGGAAAGAGATATCTCTGCTGTATCTTCAGGTGGATGGACATGCACTTCGTTGACATCAACAGTTGTTGTATCAGATGCAGACACCTGCTTATTTCCCAGCGAAGTGAAATGTTCACCTGTGAATTTCAAATCACAGCACACAAATGTCACAGCTGGCATGTGGTCTTAAGACTATGGTCTTGACCTTGAGACCGGTCCTGAGACCGAAAATTGTGGTTTCAGTTTCAGTCTTGGTCTTCGTCTTGGTCTTGAAGTATATCTGTGGTCGTGCACTATTGGTCTTGATTTCACACTCTTGGTCCTGGCAGTCTGTAGATGATCTTGGTATAGTAGATCCCGTTTTGGTTTTGAACTTTAAGTTTCATATCACAAGGTAATTCACACAACGATCACGCACTACTCGAAACCTACTGTCTGAACCGCTGTAGGATGCGAGAATTCTACCAAAAAATGCCAATACCGCCTGTGCATCGATCTAATGACGGTGCTGTTAAGGTATGGAATCATAAGTCTTGGTCTCGATCATGTTCGCAAGTTCTTGGTCTCCAGTTCTATGGTCTTGGTCTCGAGCTCTGTGGTCTTGGTCGCAGTCTCCAGTTCCATGGTCTTGCTCCTAGTGTTGAGATCCTGTTCTTGCTTACATCACTGAGTCTAAGCATGTTCAGGACATATTATAACAACATCTACATAGTTAAAACATGTCTTTATTATCAGTGTTTAATCAATAATCAAAGCAGTTAGTATACTAAGTATATTCGAGCTGTAAAATCCTTCTATGGAGACTGCACCTAAAGATCTTTCATACTCTAAACAAATTGCAACTCAGATCCACCTAAGATTGGAGAATCACATTTTACTTTACAACATTCATCGACATGCATAGCAATAGACTATGAGCTATTAAATTTCACATCAAAGTCAGCTGGAAATTCCTCACACATTCTTAGCATTTGACGTATCACATTCAGTGAGTGTGCCAACAATATGCCATTGGTATATAACAGACACCCAAAGAACCGCGGCGCTGTGCCAGCTTACACCGATTTCAGCATCCCATAACCTATTTTTGAGCACATCCATGGAAACCACAAATAACAATGGCGACAGCAATCCACCCTGACACACACACCCACTGATATGGTAAAGGCAAACAATATGGCACCACTCCATCTGAAACAGGAACAGCCCTCTGCAAACCAACTTGCCATAATGTTAACAAAATATTTAGGGGCTTTCCTCTCCATCAGCAGATTCAAAAGTGCGTGCTAAGTAAGTAAGTAAGTAAGTGGAGATATTATAGTGCACCCCAAAGCTAGCTGAACTAGCTTAATCTGGGCTCTTTACCAAGTTGACAACACCAAAGACTACTAAAACATGCCGATTCATTTACCGAGTAATCAGTCCGTGGGAGAGGGGGAACTATGGAGGAAAAGACTTGGAAAAGAGAAAGGTCTTGAGCCAAGAATGGATCAACTCAGTCATGTGCCTTCAACATGTCTAAGGCATGCACTGTCACAGCAAACCCGATTTGCAGTAATGTTTGACAACAGAACATAAATGGCTCAGTTACAGTTATAATTCTTCTTGAAGCCAAACAGAAGAGATTCAGACTGCAGACATCATTCATTCAACAGTATCATTTCAAATAATTTGCTTAGCACAGGACTGAGAGTAATGCCCTTATAGTTATCACTGCTCGTTTTATTGTCTTCATTATTTTTAAGTGAAATATTAATGCCCCAGCCAAAGTCACCTGGTACCATACTATGAGTCATAATCACGAAAAACAATAATGTTAACAAAAACAGGATGAGAAATGAAGAATTCTGCACATGCACCGCTGTCAACTTATCATGCCCAGCAGCTTTACTATGCTTTAAAAGTCCTAATACACTCATCAATCAAGTCAACATATAGGTTGTGTACCCATCAAATTTACTATGAAATTCCACCTTCAAATTTCACAGGCCTTGTGCATTGGGTTGGTAGACAGGTTTAAACGCTGAAACAATTGTGTCTGCAACACTCTGCTCATCACAGCAACCATACATTACTGACAACTGACTTGTATTACCAAATTTAACTTTCCACACTTGCCAAAAGTGTCCACACCTTTATACAAAAGAGCATCACTCAGACTGTTGGAGAAATCATTTTTACTATTCATTCCTTCTTCCATATCACCAACCTATATGTTGCCTTATTCTTTCTTATGGCTTCAAAATAGTTACCATGCTTAGGTCTGCGAAGGGCCGACCATAGCTAAAACGAGTCTCCTGTTGCCTGCTTTAGGGCTGATAGATGCAAAAAAGCATTATTATTATTTACTATTATAATAAAATCATACAAAGATGTTTTACTGATATGTCAAAGTATTTACTAGTAAGCTATGAGAAACCAAAGGCTTAAAAAAACTGCTTTCATTTAAACATTTTTCTCAGTAAATTACACACCTAACTGGACAGTCAAGTGTTAGGCAAGACAAACCTAGTATTCCACAGAACTCTTGGAAGAATGCCTGCATAGTAGCATTGTCACCATATTTCTGCATTGCTGCCTGTGGATTGGCTTGGAACTCGGCAATAGCCTGCATGAATGTCGGGTCTTGTAGTCGTCGACAAAGATCACTATTGGACTGGATTCGCTGCAAGAGATCGTCTGTCAACCATTCTGTTTCACACACAGCACATCATATTGCTCTCACCTAGTCTTGAATATAAAAGCATTACATTATAGTATAATATGTGGCATAATGGCTCAGGCAGCTCTACAGTACTGTGCTCCATCTATGATCTTTCCGATCAACGGTATTCCAAGATGTGGATACCAGCCGGAGGAACGCACAAAAGAGGTCACCCAAAGAAAACGTCGAGAAGAACGTTCCCAGAAGACTCAGAACAGGTCTATATGACAAAGAATGAGGCAGAGACTCTGGCATCTGACCTGGCGACAAGCTGCTGCCCAATGTGCCCAGATTCACGACAGGAACTAAGTCTAAGTAAGAATGTTTCACTGTCATACTCAGCAGTACACCTGAAACTAGAGAGCACTGGATATAGTGCATGACCTTCGCTGCAGAGACTAATGCGATGCACCAGTTGTACCTGCAGTCGCAGGGTGGCAGACAACAACACGCCTGCACTGCAGTTACAGCGGACAGGCAGACGGACACACACACACACATACACACACAGACACCGAGCACCACAATACCTCTGCCCCCTCCCCTTAAGCTGCGGTGAAGATAATAGTGATCACTGAAGAATCAACCAAATGTCAAATGAACTGCTACACTATCTTGCGAATATTAATATTCAAAGACCAACATTTTAACACGCTAGTGCAGCAACACGTTTGAGGTGTAATGGGACCTTTAATGATCATTTTATCGCAAATTTATTGCTGACTATGCCAGTGAAAGTACTATGAAAATCAGTAGCTTACTCTCTGGATCACTCTGTAAATGTATGGCAAACGACACAGCATAAATGACAATCCATATAAATCAAATCACCTTTATTCATCGCAAAAGCATCGTTGACTTGCATGGCTTGCTGAACTTCATCAAACCGATGCTGGCTAGCTGTAATATCTTTATTGGCAGTTATAAATGGAATATTTTCATCTTTTGTCTCCTGACTGCAACCAGCTGGCATAATTTTTGTACAGTTTGACGTTGCAGCTGCAGATGATGTCCTTGAACTGCTGTTGAACAGAAATCCTTTTTTCATACCACCGAACCCTGCATTTCTGCTGTTCTCATGAGGTACTTTTGTCTGTGACTGCGTTGAAATATCATCTCCACGTTGTGTAGTAACTGCTATCTACACAATCAAATTTTTTTAGTTTAGTACAAGTATTACAACAGCAAGTCACCTAGCTCTTTCTAAGCTAACCAAACATTACCTTACATATTCTGACTGCCCTATCTACCATCTGGATGACAGTTAAGAATCTATAGACGATGAAGCACAATCATCCTCAAGCCTACGTGCCTAAGTAAATTAAACAAGATTTCAACTAAACTTCAAAATACAAATCACAGTACCGCTATTACTTTCAATTTTAACAGTGCATCAGAGATATGGCTGGAATGTCTATCCATTCATGTGTTACAGGCAGTGGCGTTGGAGGGTATTTGAAAGTGGGGGGATAATTGGGGATGGAAGTCGCAAGGCCCAAAGGGCTGCAGCCTGAGGCTCGAAGGGCCGAAAGCTGGGATGGGGTTCTTGGGGCCCCACCAGCTAGGGGGTCTGGGGGAGCGCTGTAAGCTCCCTCAGCCAGGGTCTGGGGCGGAGCCCCGGCCGCCGAATGGTTTTGGCTTTATGTTAGATGCTCAAAATGCCTCCTGCTGTATAGTTAAGTTAAAACTGTAGGCCTAAATAATTCAGCAGTGGCCTGAAGTTATGGCACGTAGCATTCAGTGCAATGTCTCATTGTTCTTAGGACAGTGGACAGTGGGCACATGCTGACAGTGTTAAGTTTTTTTGTGGCATGTCACATAGTCAGAGGAGAGGTAATAATACATAATACCGTAATTACGTCAATATCGTTTTAAAGTGACAAATGAACAATTAAGCATAGCACTCAAAATTGGCAGGAACAATAGTCAGACAGTCGCTGCTGTAAAAAGCACTGGCAACACGTTGTACAGGTGCTGGCTCATCCAAAGATTTCCTGGCGGTTGCTGCAGCCTGTAACACCGCCGCATTAATGTCACAAAGTAACTCAATACATCTCCTCACCAGCTCACTAGCAGTCCAGTTGCTAGCCATTCCAGCACCGGGCATGCTACTGGCGGGAAGGGTGCAGGGCGGCGGCCGTCTGTTCGTCAGTGTCACTATTTAGGCTACCCTCCTCCATCATGCATAACTTTCTCTGCAGCAGCTGGAGCCTGTACGCTGTACAGGTCCACAGCTGGCACCCTCAGCCATCCTGTACTCTCAGACTGCAGCTGTAGATTGGCGCTTGGGCGCTTCTCCGATTGTATTGCATTCTAGCTGTGTTTGTAGTTCATTCTTAGTTATTAGCGCCCATGTAACGTAATTTTTGCATGCAGTTTTGACTGCAAAGTGGGGGATTATCCCTCCCGGATTTAAAACTGGGGGACTGATCCCCCCTATCCCCCCGGCTCTGACGCCACTGGTTACAGGATGGTATTGTGTAAAAATGATGCAGGCTAGGATCAAGAAATCTGCACCAAAGGATGGCCCAGGATGCAAGTCTTAGCAATATAAGGTTCACCCAGAAATTAGAGTGCGAATCAAACATCATTCATCCAGTTACCGGTTATACAAGAAAGCCCAGCTGTCGCTGACAAACCCGCGCGACGCCTGCGAAAAGTTTGCACGGTTTACATAAGAGCAGTGGGGTTGTTGTAAGCTGTATAGCCAGCTTGCTTATCGATAGCATGCCTATGGTGTACTATTGCGTCCTATATAGTAACTCTGTCTGTAAAATGCGTCGCTTTGAAGATACTCGCCTGTTAAAACTACCGTGACCTTGAAACCCGGGTCAGGGGTCACTCAAGGTCATCGAAAGTGTCACCATTCCATAGCCTGCATATGGTTTCCTATTACCGTCCCATAGTAACTTTGTGTCTAAAATGCACCGTTTTCGAGATATGACGACATATTGGTTGAAAATCGTCGAAAAAACCCAAACCCCCCTCATTTTGCACCATTTTTGGGGGTGACCCCTTGCGAATTTTTCGACGAGTCATACCTTCCCAGAAACTAAAGTCATGGGGCTATCAGATGGTGTACATTTCACGATCCTGCTTTCGCTCTGCTACGCACAATACCGGCATGTGACGGACGGACAGACAGACAGACAGACGGACGGACACGTCGCTATCGCAAAGACCCGTGCTTGCATAGCGTCGCGCGGGTAAAAACCGAAGATCAATTATTATGGTTAATAACCAATATTCGAAAGCAGCCGACCACGAGCCGTCACGGCCACAAAATGGCGCCTGAAGCAGTAATCAAATGACGTGTTTCGTTTGCATTTGCGCTTGGTTTGCATAACCCAAAACCGCTGCCGACCCTCATGGAAGCCTGCGATGGACAGGAGTGGAGGCATTCACAAACACACTCTGCTGGGGTGGAATGACAGGCGAGTGTAGTGGCGGCAAAAAACAAAAAGATTGCAAATTTTGACGTTGACTACATGCAGACCAAGGTGTTGGTCTCGAGGCGCCTTGAGGACAAAAAATAAAGCCTTAGTCTTGGTCTTGACGAAAAAGTCATGATAATTTCAAGACTTTTTTATGAATTAACTTTGTTAATATAGACAATTCTATGTTCTTTGTCTTCAGCCGACAGGGTCTAGCCTTTTGATCTCTATCCATTAGGCCCCGCAAAGCAAGGATGTCAGTCTTGTCAGATCAGCTGTTGTGCAATTTTATGTCGCAATGTACAACTCAAATAAATGCCAATGAACTGGCCTAAACCCTTAGGTCTATGCTGGACACAAGACAGTTCATAATGGTTGCAGCCTCAATGTCTGCTGAGTTCAACGACAATGCAACTGTTGTCAAAGCACATCAAGTCACTGACGTTGATTACATAACCATTATTTTCCACTTTACTCCTAATGGTTTTATTGCACATATATGTCGGCTTTATTCGTCTAATTTTTTGGGTTCTTTTTATTGTTTGTGTGTCTGTATGTATGCGTCTATTTGTGTGTTGTTTTTTAGTTTCTATGGGCTTATGCCTGAAGTGCATTCATTCATTCATTTGTTCATTCAATGCACACAGATTACTAAGCATGCTAAAATATACGTACTGACGATGAGTTTCTCCCATTGCTGATACAACTATCAGAGTTGGCAATGCCAGATGAAGCCACAACAGGCCTACTACTGGAAGAGCTGTTATCAGTCTTAATATCTCTACTGCTCAGTACTTTCTCCAGCACACCCGACATATCTTCTAATGGTGGAACATCCATATCGTCTGCCATATTGTATATGAAGGCACCTGCAAATAAACAAATACACTTTAATCCGATTAAATAAAATATCAGTCTAATATACGCAGGACATACCATATTAAGAGATGTACATATTACACGCTAATTCAGAACATGTAATACACATATGAAAACAAGTATGTGTCTCAACTATGGCCGAAACGACATCCTCTGCCCCTGTGCAGTTAACCAGCTTAAACTGTGTATAGAGTACAGCATCTAATAGATTTATTGAATTATTTTCTGCAGTCACTTTCATAACTTGACTAAAGCTGCTGACTGACACCATTATTATAATGTCCATATATATGAAGCACAGAAGTGCAGTAGTTCATGACGCTTAATAACAGAACTGCCGAGCGTCATTTGAAATAATGACTCGTATTCGCCAGATGGCGCCACTGTTGTACATGTGTAATTAATTTTAGTAAATTACGTTTTCATGTTAAGAATTAAACGACTTTGATTTCTGCAAAAAAATCGTGCAGATCTGAGCAGTATTTCTGAAGAACAGAGTGGCCCTGTTTTTTTGGCCCACCCTGTAGGTCTATCCAGTACAAAAAAGGATCGAATCGACGTGTTCAGTCAGTTAACGCCTGTGATGCAAGCACTAGCAGCATAGTCAGCAACAGCGCTTCGAAGTCGTGGTAGTCCTGTCGGCCGCCGGTCGCTTTCGCTGGTGCGGTTTGCAGCCGCGGCTCGGACTTTTGACTG
>Ga0209679_1000849_pt1 | contig 11920 bp, 6 predicted proteins | sample WorMetHEROISLAND_4_FD_187408 | JGI IMG/M metagenome (GOLD analysis project Ga0209679, IMG submission 187408) | Marine gutless worms symbiont microbial communities from Max Planck institute for Marine Microbiology, Germany - Olavius sp. 2 HERON... ...
TCATAAGATGTTTTTGTAATTAGGAACATCTTAACTTTATCGCAAGTTTGACTTACGATTATCGTAAGTTATTATCACATCGTAAGATAATCGTAAGATTTTCTTGTAATTAGGCCCCAGGGCTGTTGCTGGGATTGTGTTTCATGGCGTGACATGTCTGTTGAAATATAATAAATAAAACAGCCATTTACACACTGTTCACTTGTAGTGCTGACATTGTGTTTTTCTTTGTTACTTTTGTTCTTTTTAGCCAGTCATGGTGTAGTGACAGAAGGTCTAAAAGATAATATGCTGTCATAGTGAGTAAATAAGTAAGTAAGTAATTTGTATAGCACGTTAACTGTTAAATAACCTCGAATGCGCTCGGTGTTCTAGTAAAGTGAGAAGTAGAAATGTTTAAGCTGTTTTACAGTGCCATTGTTTGGCTGCACAAATTTAGTTTTCTATAGTTTGACAAAAATTGTGCTTTGATATTAATGACCTTTAATTTATTAAGGATTCTTCTTATGTTGTTTTCTGTTAGATAGTGTTTTATGATTGTTGGTGTTGTTGCTTGCTGCATACAGTGCACAGATCAAAGTGTTCATTGAGGGACTGTTCAGTTTCAACCAGGACATCCCACAGTTCAAAGAGCACTTGCGAGACTTCCTAGTGCAGATCCGTGTAAGTTATCGCTGATGTGCTATTAAGAGTTCTGTGTTGTGCAACCTTTCTCACAGAATGAATAAATATTTATGCTTTGAGATGAATTTTTGGACCCAGAAGGCGGGTCCCAGACAGCAACTCTTGTTGTTGTTTTTGTTGTTGTTGTTGTTATCAGTTTTATAAGGGTCCAAAAATGCCTAAGGCTTTCTTAATATGCAGCGGAGTGCGACGAAACTTTGCCTACACATTCTTGCTGACATTACCAACAGATCTACCGTCTCAGATTTCCACTTATTTCTAATTAATGAGTAATTACCTAAGTTAATTAGCATAGACCGCGAGAGTGCACGCAATAGTTTTGTCATTTTTTGTCGTTAGGCTGCAGCACCTAGTGACTAGTTGATTTTAGGCACCGGATATAAATAAATCTTCTTACTAACTAACTAACAGTTGTAACAACTAGCCAAAGCATCGCACGCATCCGGGTCCAATAGTACTTTTTCAAATAATGCTTCAATAAATTGATTTTTTTTTTAAATTTTGTGATTAATGTGTGGATCACATTATCTTAGAGTCTCAGACGTCTGATGGCTGACATATTAATGGCAACTGTTAAATCAGTGTATTTTGAAATTGATCAGTTTGTTGCGGAAATATGTCGATGTCTTCAGGAGTTCTCCGGTGAAGACAACAGCGACCTGTTCCTGCAAGAACGCGAGTCAGCCATTCTGCGTGCACAGCAAGAAAAGCGAAAGATACAGTTGACTGTACCTGGTATCATAGGACCACATGAGCTTCCCGAGGAAATGCAGGACTGAGTTTGTTCTGAGCTGTAGAGATTTGAACAGTGTCTACCACTTTGGTGTACTAGTGGACCGTGCTGTTCGCATCACAGTACAATTGTGTTGGTGCAGTTAAATAGTGCATTTGCTACTTTCATATCAGTTAGTTAAATGTCAACTGTTGAGTAAGCTGGAGATGCACTCGCCAGAGCAGTGTTACCTTGGTGATATCAGCTGCCCACTAATTTGATTCCAGCCATAATGTCGCACGTTTTGTCAGGCTACGTGCTACAAAAGTATCCACCACGAAAGTTTTTTTGTTGCAGCACAGTCAGTAGATACAACAAAATGATGCGTTTTGTGGATTAATTAAACAAATGCTATATGATTGTATTGTTTTTTATGCTTAGTTGCCGCATGACTATACCCCACACTTTGGTTATTGTAATGATGCATTTGGTATACCTATGTAAAATCCTTTAGTTGTAGAGAACTGTGCATCCTCTACCTTGTACCCTATGCAGAACACTTCTCGTGTCTACTTACTCTCATTAGTGACAAATTGACAACACTGTGCAGTGTATGACTGCATCAGTATGATTTTGCAGGCTGTACTGTCATAGAGAAACCAGTTCTCTAAAGTGTGTGATGGTAAGTGCTGGACTATTTCAGGCTTGGTGAAAGGTATTTTAATTGGTCAGGCCATCCTCGTCAAACCCAGTGAGGTCGCAGTGGTCTAGCAGTAACATGCCTGACTGCAGTGTGAGAGTACTAAGGTTCGAATCCCACCGAGGGCAGTCGCAGGTTTCTCGTAAAAACCACTAGAATATGCAGCCTTGGGCACGGGCTGCACCCTTACTGCTGTGCCTAGGTCGACTCGGCCTTCTAGCCTCCGTGGAATTGTAAAATGAGTATCAGCTCTCTGATTGAGTAATAATAAATGGTGGTGGTGGGTGTGGCTTCTGGCACCCTATGGGGGAACTCACAGCCTGGGTCGGTTGGCCTGGTCTGAGCAGGTTGGCGGCCGCTTGGCGCCGTTCCATATCCATCATATGAGCCGGGTGAACTCTCAAAGTGCTTTGCCATGATGACAGAACCATAAACGTTATCATTATTATTATTATTATTATTATTAATGACATAGTCTGCAGGATTTGTGATTGGGACTAGAACACAATTGAGTGAGCATAGCGAAAGAGAAAATTTTTCCTTTGCACATGGAGCACTAATAGGGAGCAGTTTGCAGTAGGGATTTCCACTCCTAAGATACATGGGTATATGGCGGGTGAATGAGTAATGATATTATTTCATATCTACCCGCCATGTATCCATTTATCTAGGGAGTGGAAATCTGCTGTCCTCTGTCTCCTGTTTAGTAGAGTGGCATCAGGAAGGCTTATTGCTGAAATCTGGTTGAATTTGGACCTGATCTACTTTTGCCCCTACTGCACTGCCGGGAAATCTGCTTTGTCAACATTGCGCGTTGCGCGTCTGTCAACTACTAGAAAATACTGTGCAAGTTGTAGTCATGTAAATTGCGAGACAGTATCGATGTCACACAAGGAGTGACACACTCCATGTGTCACACCTGTGTATAAGTTGTTACTGTATTAAAATGCTACATTATAATTGTCAGATATTACTCCGAAAATTGTGAAATTTGAATGAAAATTGACTAAGATATTGCCAAAATAAACTGACGTTTTTAGCAGTGAAAAAAAAGACTAAAATTGCGATCAAGATTTTACCAGGTACCACAGTTACACATTGCGCGTTAAGTGGGTTTATTAAAATTATTATACACGGTATTTTTACAAATTTCCTGTCATTTTATGAAAATCGGTTGATGTGTGTCAAAAGTTACGAACGAAGACATAGTGGGCCGTTTTTGAGGCAGTGTCAGATTTTGCACACTATTCGTTGTCAGCTGACATTGCTTTCATATTTATATTGCCACGTCACCGTTTGTACTGTTTTGTGTAGATTGTGCAGATAACTAGCAAATTATGCTGTATAATGTTCTAAGTAGTCATATCACTGACTCAGATACAATTCAACAATTTTTTTACAAAATGTAAAACGTCTACAAAAACAGACTAAATGAAAGAACGCGTCACAACCCGAAGTTGAGTTAATAGTAGCTGCACCGAAAACGAGTTTATAGTACAAGAATCTGACAGTGTTAAGAAACGCCACCGTTAAAATAAAATCAATGCAACTGTTCGAAAAAAACCGTTAAGTTTAGAAACAGTTCGTTGTAGCATTCATTGCATGACAGTGCTGCTAATTAAGTCGGGTGGAACTCGGCGGCAGCAAGAACGCCAATAGAATGCCGATCCAAGTTTTCAAGACTGACAAGATATCGCCATTGAGCCAGTCACCGATGAAACGCAGTTGCCTGCCGATGTTCTGCGACGAGCAGACCGAGTTGTTTACCTCGTCGCCGATTGTCAGTAGCTGACGACCAATGTCAGTCGTCCAGTCGATGACTACACACTCGTCTTTGGTGGTGCTGTACATGAAGGTCATGTAGGTCATTGTGGTGACTGATGCCAACGCTGGTAACCATTCATCTACAGCTGTCAACCGTGCAACACTTACGCATTGGCGGCACCACACGAATGGCCACTGTGACCATGGCCATAAGCACTTTTAGGCATGCTATGGCCACTAATGGCTTTGGCCATAGCACTTTACCGCGCTATGCAGTATGCACGTAGTAGTAAGCGCGCTGTTGATACCGTAAGTCGTCCGTCTGTCCGTCTATCTCTAACGTTGAGCTACAGTGGGCATATACAGGTAGGTTGGACTGGATATTCGCAGGGGTTCCTTGGAGACGAGGCGTCAAACGACAGTGGGGTAATCAAAAACGTTGATTTTCAGGGCTTTCGGACGCTACGTCTTCGGCACCTTAGGAAATGAGACCAACATTATTATATAGTATTATTTAGTCCCTTGTCGCCATTCCACTGACCCAAAATACATGACCTTGAATGGCCATTTTACGTTAAATTTTCACTATTACGAACAGCGCTTTCAGAATTTATTTTTACATACTTACTGTAGAGCTTATTTATGGAACATCTTTGTTGTATGACGTCACCAGCAGAGATGTGCTGAAGCGGACCGTGATCCGCAAGATATTTAGGATCTGCAGAAGGACTGCTTATCTTTCGTAGACGAAAAGTTGTCGGAACCTTAACAAATAAGGCAAACATTATTATATAGTATGGAGTGGGATAAGTGAGTGTTAAACGAACGAACTTATCCCACTCCAGACAGCGGTTTCCCACGGTCGCGGGCGGTCGTAGCCTAACACTGTTGCTGGTTTGGTCACGCCTGAGTGCACACGTGGAGTTATCGACACGTTATACCACTCAGATACAACGGTGGAGATAGGCAGTACGAGTGCGACCGTGGAATAATTATGTTGAAAGAAATGCAAAAATACCAATAAACACAAAAGCACCGTAGGATCGCTTATACACACTGTATGAAATTTTACAGAAAATTGTTGATCCTACATCAAAGCCAGGTTCAGCCAACCAAGCAAGGGAGGGGGAATCTGCGTCCTGGTCCTTGGGAGATGGACGCCGTCATGGCTATGGCAGTCTGCGCGCGACAGCATATATGCTATTGCGCGCATGTGCTGTCGCAATTCCGTCCGTCCGTCTGTCCGTCCGTCCGTCTCTCTGTCACACGGGTGGATCAGTCAAAAACGGTTGAAGTTAGGATCATGCAGTTTTCACCATACAGTAGCCCCATCCCTCTAGTTTTTGCGCGCTAAGTTCCATCCAGAAATTCTGACGGGTAATTTCCAGCCAATAACTCGCCGTATCTCAGAAACGGTGCAAGATAGGACCAAAGTTACTATTAAGTATTAATGACTAATAGGAAGTCGCATGCCCTTTCGATTGGTGCAAAAATCAACGACCTTGGATGACTTTCAACGGCCGATACGCATTCTGTTCCAGAATAGATGCGTATTTCGGAGCCCACCACAAAAAAATGAATGAAGATAGACCCATACTATGTAGGCCAATGACTCTAGTTTCTGGCGACATAAAGTTTGTGCGGATATTCGCAAGGGTTCTCTGGGGAGGGGACGTCAAACGACAGTGGGGTAATCGAAAACGTCGATTTTCAGGGCTTTTGGACACTACGTCATCGACACCTTAGGAAATGAGGCTAACGTTATTACACAGTATTATTTAGTCCCATGTCGCCTTTCCAGTGACCCCAAAATATATGACCTTGAATGACCTTGACGGGCTATTTAGCGTTAAATTCTGTTTTCGCGCCGGTTTGGCTGGCTGAGACCGCGCGACTTCGGATAATAATTGCGTGAAAACTAATAAAGACAGACACGTACTGTCAGCGGTGCATATCTGCGGCAGGGACTCTAGTTTCTGGCGATATAAGGTTTGTGCGGATATTCGGTCGGATTCTCTAGAAAGGTTACATTGAAGGACAGTGGGGTCGCTCGCGCGTTAACGCTCGTCTAGCTTTATGCGTCAATATCTCGGAAACGGTAACAGATACGTCCAAAATTACTGTTAATGACTAATAGGAAGTTGCATATGCGCTTTCGATTGGCACCAAGGTCGATGACCTTGGATGACCTTGAACTGCTATAAGTTCGAATTTTCTCGGAATTTCGCGTGATTTTGCAGATTTGAGAGGCAACAACGGCAAAACGAATGAAGATAGACCTGTACTGTCAGCGACAGAATTGTAGGCCACTAAATGTACTTTTCAGCGATGCATAGATTACAATGATATTGTTGGACGTTCCTCCGCTAGGGGTCTACAATCACAATACGGTGGGCGAAAATGGCGATTTTCAACCTCTACACCCGAAAATGTCTCGCAAACCGTAAGTAATGCGGCCACGGTTAGTATTTCATTAGCCATCAATATGAAATCGCATATCGTTGATTTGCTGTAGATTTCTTCGCTAGGAGCCTTCATACACGCACTGCTGTCGCGCGCTTACCTTTGCGTCAGCTAGGCTTTCTTGTGAAAGCATACTGCCGCCCCTGGTTTTGCACTACACTGCCCATAAGCCTGTTGTAAATGCAAATGGGGCTAGTCTTAACAACCAGTAATTAAAATTAATAAGGGTCCAAGTAATTCGGCGATGGACGGCATCGCTGCGGACTGGAGGTTCCGACCCCAAATCTGACCTTCCTTTGGGGGACCGGAGCCCCGGTCTAATATTATACAGTATTACGTAGGACCACACGAGTGTCTCTGCCAAATGGCATCTCATTCCATCCAACGGCTTAAGCAGGGTGCACGAGTGTGAAAGACGACATACAGACGGATAGACAGACCATGCTACGTTAATGTGTCGGAACGGGCGGAATCTCTTTCAGCGATGCGCCTAAAAACCTGTAGGCACCCACACGGGGAAGGAATGATTCGAATTTGGTTAGGCTGTTGAGTGTAATATTGGACAGGAGTAGTCTTAGCCAGTTACATTTCTGATCTTTTTACGCCACGATCAATGTTCAAATCGTCTGGTAAATCAAACTCAAGTTACGCTGCTGGAATTTAATGATCATCATTTTCAGAGCATTATATTTGTAGGCCCTATGTTCGTCATTTTTGTCAGTCAAGCGGTGTGTATTGGGTAATAGAATACAAAAGTTCTTAAGGATATAGACGTTGGTTAATTGCTAATAGAGAGACAGTTGATTAAATTTCATTTCACTTGTGGCAACGAGAATATACAGCATATCATTACATTACTGAGAACATGTCAAGACTATAGACATTCTTGGTCTTGTAACGACCTCGTCCTAAATCAGAGAACTCGGTGTCACTCGTCAGCTTTCATAATGATTGCAAAGTCTAGGAATAGCGTATGCCCAGCTGACCGAAAAGAAAAAAAAAATAGGGCCTTTGGTTACCTGATAGTGAGTTTATCACAATGTAGAACCTGGCCCCCTGCGTTAAGCCTGCACTACTCCATGATAATCAACATTATCTATGCGGTAAAAACACTCTATAATTATTATAATCTAATAAAAAGCACCTGTCTTAGTCAGTCGTCGTTCACTTGTAGGCCTACGTAGTGGTATTATGACATTTCATCGTGAAAATTCTCAACCGCTTCGAAATGGTTTCTTTTCTGCGAAAAATCCGGCTAGTTATGGCTACATGGTCAGTTTCATCGTGCGTATATGTATGCCGAGTATGTTAGTTACTACAGGCGCTTAATGTTTGTTTTGTAGGCCTAGTAAATTACTTAGTCAGAACAATCAGTCGACTATATAAGCACATTTTATAGCTAGATATAGCTATATGGAATATCAATCATAGATATTCTGATCGAATATTCTTACCTCTACAGCTGATAAGCCGCCAATTGACCTACTTGATTAGCACGTTAATGAAACACGCTGAATCTCATGCTGCGCAAGCAGTCTTACGTCACGTGCGCCCATCTTACTCGACGTAAGCGCGTGGTTATAAACACGCTCATACGTGTTCGGACACGTTCCTCGATCCAGGCCAACTGCAGCATGCCATCACGTCATTCTGCCAAAAATGAACACTCCCGGCTAATTCAGATAATTATCACCGCGTAATACCACCCAATCAGGGGTGAGTGTTACGGTCATTTACGCTAAGCTTAGCTAAATGATACGGATATTCTCATGAGCAAAATCGTTGGTCAATCGTTTTTTACCGCGTGATGCACTATGTCCCTCTGTCTGTGACGTTGATGTATGCTAGCTAGTCATATAGGCCCTACAGGGTGTTCAGAAAAACCCGCACAAAGCTTTACACACGATAAATTTTGAACCATTCGTCGTAAAATTACGCTTTTTACACCAAAATGTTCGGTAAAGACTACCGTCTGCCAGTCAACGCAAAAATTGTGTAAATGGGCTAAATATTCTTTGCTAGTGGTTAGAGTATCGGACTCGTAACTTTCAGGTGCGGTTCAAATCTCACTCAGGTCATTTGCAAGCAACCTTGAGCAAGTTGTTAACCTACTGTGTGCTCAGGTCAACTCAGCCTCCTATTCTTCGCGGAAAGGAAAATGAGTGGTAGCTTACGAGCTACGTGGAGGCCTAGTGTGGCTGATTGGGGCGGTGGTATGTCTGTGTGCTGCACCGCGGGTCCAACTGTTCGTAAGCGCGGGCAATGGGTGGCCGCATAATGCGCCACGGTATCATTAGCTCATGACAATCAGCTGGCACTTCCGTGATTGTAAAATGCTTCTGGACACCAGTCCGACTCATGTAGGCAGCGCTATAGCAAGTACTGTACCTCGACCTTTACCTTTACACGCCAGCAGTGACGTCACCTGCCTGTAAACACGGCAGTCGGTGGCAGACAAATGTTCCTGACTTGATTCAGCGTCAAACTGGTCACCTAAATCTGAATCCCGTGAACTATTCAATATGAAGTGCTCTTCAGCAGTTGGTTTATTGTCAGAAGATCAAGGATATCGACATACGAAACAAGTCCTGAACAGTTGTTGAGATATGATCAGCCAAGAATCAACAGTGCTATTGACCAGTGGTCTAGACGATGGTGAGTGGGGAGGGGTTTACCACTTTCCCAGCCGACTACGGGCTGTAGTAAGTTCCCCTAAAGGGGTCAGTCGCAAACGATTTTGGGGCATTTCATACGCTATTTTATGTCACGTTACGCCTGTTTAGCGCATTTTGGAAGCTGACTGGCAAGGTTAACGAAAACGAAAGTAAAAGAAGGTTCAACTAGAGTTGGTAAAGTCATACAATCGAGCCAGCGTAGTTGTCAAAAAAAACTATACAATACAACTACACCATAGGGAGACACCATACTGTAGTTCTTCGTCAAATATTCACCGATTGTAAAAATTCTTTCACTGATACAATCTCTAGGAAATTTGCAATAAAATTGCCATTAAAGATCCAGTCACACTTTAAACGTCTTGCTGCACTACCTTGTGAAATATAAATTTTCCCAATTTCCCAAATTTTTCCAAATATTTCCCAATTTTTCCCAAATTCTCACCGCACCAACTGCAGTCACACAACGGCAGATCATGCGCGCACACACTAAAGAGGATGGCAGATGAGTTGGTAATAAGCCAGAAACATAAAACGCAAATTCATCATTCAAAACACCCAGTTGTACAGTCTATAGTGGTACAGCTACATTTTTTTCACGGCGATTTTGGCTTGAAGCGACGCCTGAAGCTCTGACTGAAGCAATCAGTTATGCAGCACTTAGCTCTTCAAATCAGTTGCTGAATGATGTTATCTTTGTTTGGTTCACTGGTAAAAATCTGTTCGCGTTCGCATCAGACGTCCGATCTCTGGCAAGTTCAGAAACAGTGTCGTAGCATACAGGTCACGCTAGTTTCTGACAATAGTATTTCACAATAATTAGTACAACGACGCGTTTAAGGTGTGGTGAGATCTTTAACAACATTTTATTGCAAATTTCCTAGAGATTGTAAAAGTGAAAGACTTTTAAAATCGGTGGATATTTGGTGAATGTATGAACCAGAGTATGGTGTCTCCTTTTTTGACTCACCGTGTATATGCTTAATTAAATGCATGATTTTCGTTCCCCGTTTTTCCACGACGCAGGCTGGGTCCGTACTTCTATGAAGTGAGTGAGTAGTTGCTTAACGGTACATCAGCACAATGTAGGCTATTCAGTGCCATGTACGGAGTGGACGCCCCTGTAACCAGATCCCGCTTTAAGTGAAATCCCGCACCTCAACAGTCAGATCTGCCACCTTATTACAGGAGATCCCCACCCACTACGCGAGATCCTGCATTATGTTGTTAAGCCTACTTCCAAACGCTGATTTCAGAGGTTTGCAATACAGTGTGGTAAAGTAATTCACTAGTTGTTTCAAATTTCAGATTGCAGGTTTAAACAATTTAGCTCTGTGCCTGCGTACGGTAGTTATTTTCTTTGTGCAGTGAGGGAATGCTCATTAACTTATGAGTTTTCCATCATTTGACAAGATCACACGACTGAAGGCAGTCAGATTTAATGTTTTACAGGGCCTACATTTTGTAATGCATAGTTTTATTGATAAGTGCAGTTTTGCCAGTGACCATAAGCCTATCTTAATCACTTTGACAGAGAATTCGTAACGCATCATATAAGCAGAAGATCCTGCAGCAATGTGAACCCATTTGGTATACAGTAACATGTGGCAGAAACACAGGCAATATTAGGCAATATTTGTTAAGTTAAAATGGACACAGTACTTTAACTTGATACATATAACAGGTGAAAATAACTGACAAAAACACGAATTATGACGTCAACATAGTTCTGAAATGTAACAGTACCATTCATAAATACTATGCAGCTGGTTACAGCATAACGTTGTAGTCGCCGGATTTTAGACTAATTGTGTGGGCGAAGATGAATCGTTGAGCGCAATCTGTTGTAGGCCTACGTCATGCTACATCCGAAATATAGCGACGAGAGAGTAACGAATGACACTGCAAGTGTCCGGCATGCAATCGGAACGGGGCACTCACAACGAGTTCGATGATCTGGTATCCATCGCAGCGACGTTGATTGACTGCAGCCAATCAATCAGATTAGCGACAACAGTCGTTGTACGGCGTGGCTTCATCGCGCCTCGAATGGCTCGTCGTTCGAAGCCACGCACAGCAGGCAACGATGCGGTCGAGGAAGTGTAGCCGGTGCCGGTGCCGTATCAGCGGCGGCGGAGGCGGCGTCCGCGGTTTAACGCGATTAACAGGCACCGCAGCCGACCGTTCGTCTTCATTGCGGCGCGCGCTGATTGTCAATAAAGCTCAATTCCGCCCAGAGTCGATTGCCGGCTGAATAATTCAGCGTCGACGACCGGCTTTGCGCCGCCACTGTCAAGAACACAAGGCGCCGAGTCGCAGAACGCCACCGCCTCAACGCCAACGTCTGGAGACGTTCTAACGCCGTCCGACTGTCCCGACAACCACGTCGTCGACGCGCCGACGTCACCAGAGTCTCCGGCGATCGTCCAAGATGAGCGGTCGGATACGGGCACCGCGACAGACGCCAGCTGCAGCGTTGAGGACGTCGACGCCGAGACGCGTCGAGAAGGAAGATGCGGCGACGTGGCCGACGTGCTGCTGCTTGTCGATATTGTCATCGAGGCTGGAGGTGGGTATATTTCGAGAAAATTGTCTACAGGCCGCCGGTGAGATTCAGCCGCAAAACACATGGGTGTCTGCCTGGCAGTCGATACGAGGGTGGGCTGGCACGAGGACACTGACGTTATGCTGCTGGAGAACAAAGAAACAGGTACTTGTAGTGGCTTCGCCGCCGCCGTCGTCGTCGTCTGCTGCGCACATGGCGACATGTACCTCGACGCTCCGTCAACCATGGCGTACCCCGCATTCGCCGCCAGTCCGCCATTGTAGCTGAACTGCGGGTTCACGTGGGACGCAGAAATCGCTTCCGGTTCTGCTACAGCGAAATGTGAATGTGAGCTGATGCTAGGCGGCTGGGACACA
>Ga0209679_1000850_pt1 | contig 11917 bp, 7 predicted proteins | sample WorMetHEROISLAND_4_FD_187408 | JGI IMG/M metagenome (GOLD analysis project Ga0209679, IMG submission 187408) | Marine gutless worms symbiont microbial communities from Max Planck institute for Marine Microbiology, Germany - Olavius sp. 2 HERON... ...
TGAAAATGGCGATTGGTTGAAAATGGCGATTTTCAACCTCTACACCCGAAAATATCGCAATTCGCAAACCGTAAGTAATGCGGCCACGGTTACTATTAACCATCAATTCGAAATTTGCTGTAGACTTATTCGCTGTAGGGGCCTTCATACAGGCACTGCTGTCGCGCGCTTACCTTAGCGTCAGCTAGGCTTTCTTGTTTATCCCGTAATACACCATCACGTAAACTTTAATCTTCAATTTGAAAGCGAGCGTTTGCACTTTACGAAGATGATATCGTTATTGAAGTTGAAATGACTGACGTGTTTATAATTCAGAATTTTCTCATGGCTATTTCTTCCACCAAGAAGTGGAAAATCGTAAATTAAATTTCTTATCTCTGAAGTTTTTATTTTGATTTCTCTGCATTTTTGAACGATTTTTCTTTAGTTTTTTATTTACACGACATGGATTTTTATCTCATCCCGGAGAGCGTAACCGACAGACCGTGCGCGTTTGCGTAAGTTATGAACAAGTAATATTTACCGCTGCTTTGTATATTATAATAAATTATTTATATATTATATTGTTTGTGTTTAGCTCCAACAACAACGCCGACAAGAGCATTTCGTAAGTTCATTTTGCCTGTATAATGCTTAATTTCCATTACGCGAACTTGTCGCGGACCTACCCAGGTTCACGACCAGGTCCGCGACAAGTTTGTGTAATGGAAATTGGCCCTAATCTCACAGAAACACTGAAATAAATGCACGTGTAACAGATAATAAACATATACGTATAGTAGTGTTCCAATTTACTAATATTGCAATTACCATTTTAACGCGTACTGGTACAAGACTACAAACAGCTTAAACTGAGCGATGCTGCCACAGCAACGTATTACGACGTAAACAACCGTGATGATTTTTTTGCAGTCTGTTCGTGGGTTTCAATTCTTCAGAGGTATTGAATAATAATAATTCGTTGCTAATTATTATTATTGAAAATCGTACACGAAGTGCACAAAATATATAAAAAAGACAAAAATACACCAAAACTCAGGAAACAGATACTGCGGAGGACATAATATTAGAGCGTAAAAATGCATCTAGACAATGGATATGAGAAGGAGGCTTGCTGTAGTCGATCATTAGATCTGGTGGTGGTGGAGTGTCGTAAACTTCATCAGTAAGGGTCTCAGGCAAAGCTCCAGCTGCCAACTTTTTTCGAACTTCTGATGCGCAATCAAATGCTTTCTATGACACAAAATGGCGCGTAAAATTCTCAAATTCTGCAGGACAGCTACACTAGTGTTCCCACAGGTGGCGGACGCTCCATTTGATAACGGCACATCCCTGTATGAGGGTCAAATTCCAACATTTATCATTGACTTGAGGCGTCGCTCTTAACACAGTGCTGCGCTACCGCGTTGCCTGTAATTGAAAAGTACAATGCAATAATAGAATAAGCTGAGTACGCTGTTTTACTGCATGCCGTGCGCAGATGCGTAAGCCTGTAAATTTTACCAATTAATCGATTGATTAATCCTTAAAAATTTTAGCGTATTAAATATTTTAATTGATTAATTTTCGAAAAAGATTGCCTATATTTACTCCCAGAAAGCTTCTTTTGTGCAGTACTTGTTTATCGAACGATTAGCTTAATAGTTTGTGGCACTTAAAAGCGCCCGTAAGTCTTCTTGTGCTTTGAGGTATTTCACTTTGTTCTGACGATGTAACTTCGTTTGGTCCTATTCGGTCCGTTGCGGCAATTCATCGTACTGAAAACTAAAATTCTTGGTATGTGGTGCAGCGGCGACTCCGCCAGCGTCGTCGACAACGACCTGTACGCCTACCTGGACGACGCACGAGAACCGGAACTCCATCAACGGTATGATGCAGACAGGTGTGACGACGGTAGAAGCCTGCCGAGCGGCGTGCCTGGCCGACGAGCGCTGTGTCGGGCTCGACTGGAATCCCAGTGGACCGAACCACTGCTGGCTGCATCGAGACCAACTCAACGGACCTTACACCACTATTGGTGTCACTCAGCATCGCCTCACACGATGCGAACCTACTTCCGGTATGACGTCTTCGGCACTGCGTGATGACGCGAATATCAGCTGTTGCCTTCAGTTTGTTGTTCAGCCTATTAATACTGTTTTGAGCAGCGAATATTTGTAACGTTTTGCGAAAAAACTGCAATAAAGCAGTAAAAATTGGGAAGAAAAAAACGGAAGATTATGTTGATGCTGTTGCTGACAAAACAAGAGTATCGGCTCGATGGTCGAGACGACATGTCTCGCCTTTCTGCAGTCATTCAATTGCAATGCAGTCTGCATCTAGATTTTAGTAGCTTTTGCCAGATATTGGACGTTCCGCGACTGAAACAGGCTGTAGTGTCGGTCTGTGGTCTTTAATATTGTGTCGCATCCATGAAGCGATAGCTTCATGGGTGCACTCAGCCGTGACCAAACGAATACAATGTATACACTGTATTCGTATAGGCTATACTACCAATTGTCGGCGACCGTGGAATAAGTGTGTTAAACAACTGTCTGGAGTGTATAAGTTCGTTTCACACTCACTTATCCCACTCCAGACAGTGGTTTAACATACACTAAACGTTGACAAACGTTGAAGCTGGTTTGTCGTCAATGTTGTTGTTGTTGTTGTTGTTGTTGTTACAGAGACGACAACAGTGACGACGACGACGTCGTCTGTCTGCACTGTCACGTGGATAACTCGAGTTGGGGTGAACTCAGTCGGTGCTCGTTCCGACTCATCTCTGACGACGCTGGCCCAGTGCCAGGCAGCGTGCGTCACCAACTACCAGTGTGTCGCCGTCGACTGGAACTCCAACCCGCGCCCTGGCGACGACGCCTGCTGGATCCACTGGGACGCCAACAATCTTCGACGGCGCTACGCTACGCCAGGCATCACGCAGTACGAACTCACCAACCGTTGTACGTCGCACGCCGCACCCACTACCACCGCTACAGGTCCGCTTCTTTTATTGGTTTATTTCGTAGCAAGTAATTGAATGATGATGATGATGATGATGATAATAATAATAATAATAATAATAAAGTTTTAATATTTTTCATTTTTTTCTTTCCGTCTCCGCGAGCAAGGTCGTTAACTTAAGTGAGAGTGAGATACAATAGGAAAAATTGGTGATTTTCGGCCTTTTTAAGTCGCCGTATCTCCGAATCGGTGCAAGATAGGACCAAGGTGTTTCTGTCAGGTTCAACGGCGTAGGTTTCGTTTGCGCAGGTTTTGGTTATGCTTATGGATAGTAACCGGACTACAACGAAATGCATAGCTGACACACTATTTCTCTGCAGTAACTCAGCTTCATGTGCTCTTTTATTCGCTGTTGTAGCCTGAAGGCGAACAGTTACTCAATTAAGCAATCAATCAATCAATTAAGCAATCATTCAGTCAGTCAGTCAGTAAATAATCAATTTATGTACGCACTGAGCTTTTAATGAACGACTGCGAGGTAGTTAATACTGTGCAGTAAGTAAAGTTTTTAAACTACTAATATATATATGGATAGCGCAGGATTTCTGGGATAAGGTAAGGTATTCCAGAGAGTGGCTGGGGTACAGTATTTTTTGTTCGAGCGTGATGAACTGTATGTATTAGTTAAGTTTATTTTGTACTTGTATTTCTGCATTTGTATATAAACTGCTGCCTTTCATGGCGAATAAAGATGTATATAAAGGAAGGAGCGTGATAGGCTGACGACTTTACTGACGGAACCGCTGACTGATTACTGAACGACGACCGCCCATTCTTACATCTTACGATAGTTACCCCGGGGGTAAAAACTAGCTAGCCCATAGTTACCCCCCCAATCCAAATCCAAGTTATCTGTATTCCAAATTCATCGTTAAATTTTCGCTAAGCTTATAATTACGATATTGCCACTTATTCGGTGAAAATAAACCACAGTCGCGTCGAAAACTCAGCTACGCTCCAGATCAAAGTTCATTCTAATTTTTAGCTAGCCTATATATACTCGGGAGGTAATTCTGGGCTATCCAGTTCTTACCCAGGAGGTAACTTCAGTCTGGGGGTAATACTTGGCTGTTACACCGGAAATGGTATCTCGGTGACGTGTGATTGTAGCGGAGTGTCGGCCGACGTGGATAATTCGCAACAACACGCACTCGGCGGGCGCTACGTTGATCATCGAGCCGATCTCGGCGGCCGAATGCCTCAGCAGGTGCGCCGTGACGGCGTCGTGTGTGGCCGTCGACCTGGTGACCAGCTGTACACCGCCGCAGTGCTGGATGCATCACAGTCGCGACAACCTCAGACGTCATTACCGCGGTGTTGACATCATCCAGTACGAGGTGGCCACGCGATGTGCCACCATCGCACCGCCCGACTCAGGTAACCATTACAAAAGCAACACAAAGCAATACAAATAAAAAAAATTGCATAGCGCCGCTATTTCCCAGATTCAAAAGCGCTTGGCGGCCTGTTAGACCGTGGTTACGTGTAAAATGAAACATTTGCAAAAATGTTTTAGTGTTTTATTTTACGTGTAACCAGCATAAAACATTTGCAAAAATGTTTTAGAGGTGGTTACATGTAAGATAGAACACTAAAACATTTTTGCAAATGTTTTAGCATGTTGAACACATGTTGAAGATAGGAGGTGGGTAGTACATGTAAAATAAAACATTTTTACGACATTTTTACGTCCACGGCATATCCGCGGAAAGTCGACGGCTCTAAAACATTTTTGCCAATGTTTTATTTTGCATGTAACCACGGTCTTATTTGACATAGGCGCAGCGATCATAAATGTAAGTTTTTAAAGTGTCTCTATAAAAGAAGTCAGACTGTCAGTATTCACAACGTCGTCCGGAGACTGCTCCACACAGTGAGTACGTAAGTAAGTAAGTAAGCAGGTGCTGCGACAGAGAACGATAGCTTGGCAAGTTTGTTGCACGTTCTCGGGACGATCAGACGATTAAACGACAGTTGATGAGGCAATATTTATTAAGATTTAAGAACGCACGGCATTTCGTTTGTTGTAATCAGCAACTGAGACATGTCGATGTATAGAGGCATCTTTGTGGTTGGGAGTGGAAACAACTTCGAAAACTTCTGAGAAATTTTTTCATACACAACTAGCGGAGATTACGTAACTCAAACGTTTTTACACCGCGTGGATAAGTTTAAAGCGTACATGTTTTCCTAAAAGTATCTCAACACAGTAGCTTGCAGTGCAGTATCGCATTTAGGTGGCAGGTTCTTGGCCACCCGAACACATGCAATTTCTAGATTATCATAAAACTAAAACTACTATTGTAAATACATACTGCTACTGCAGTGATGGATACTACATAAAGACAAAAAAGAAAAAAAACAAATGTTTAAATACTTGTTTATGTCCGTCAACTGTCAACATCATGAAACAATTATTCTTTTTGTGTGACCGTGCCCACATTTCCCTTAATGTTGTTCGGGTGAGCGAGGCGATACGCGATTCTGTCGTGATTTGCTTCCTACCAACGGCGTCGGCGTATTTTAGATCGTCATTATAACAGTGACAACCGTCGACTGCTGAAGATGCTGGTTATTACAGTACATACACTAACGAGTTACAGCTGTTGTGTCAACGGTTAGATTTAAAACATATATATGCGTTCTGTAAGTTATCATTTCTGTGGAAGGTATCAAGGTTGGACAATCGTATACTTAGGGCGTGTTATTTGTTACACATGTATAGTAGGTCAATTGAATTTAGTCAGTTAGTTTGTGATTTTAATGTTGACTTCTGTACTAGCAGTCTTGGAATTATAAGACGGAATGCTTTAATCGGTTTTATGACAGTATTAATGGTAGTCAATGATTGTGTTTTTAGTTTAGGCCTAGTATCTGTTTATCTTCTTATTGTCTGTTTGTTCATTTCTTTGTATAACCTGTTGTGATTGCCTTAGTGGCCAATAAACTTCATTATATATCACACGGTGTGTATGGAGCTAGGCGTCTGCGGTGGAGTTGGTGCGTTCCCGGGTCAGCTGTGTCAGCCATGTATAGTTCCTGTGTCGCCGCCCAGATTCTGCACCGAACAACGTTGGGTTAGGTCTTACGGCATATTCGGATGGACCATACGGTACGCGCTTTACATCTATTCTATTTTTGTAATTAAAGCTGTACAATAACCACCAGTAAAATGATACATAAGCTGGTTAAAGATAACTGTTGACCGCTTGTTATTTGCATAAGTTACTATGGTCATTGCTAGCTGTGAAATTATTTAGTTTTTTTTCTCTTAGATTAAAACTCAAATAAAATTTGAGTTATCGTTTTATGATGAAGTGGCATAAAATTGCATTATGATTCGTTTGATCATCTACATGTAGAATTCGATCATTTGTAATAATTTTAAATTACGTAACGGCAAGCAGTCGCATTAAAGACAATCGTTTAATTTTGTAAAATGCAAACTATTTATCGTAGCACTCAATGAAATATTGCCTGTCTCTCAAATAATGACCAGATTACAATCTATCATAGTTCAATTATCTGAACCACCATCTTAGCTGTTAAACTCTTTAACATTGAAATAACTTCAGATCTGCTAGGCCTACTTAGGCATTTGCGATTGATTGATTGATTGATTGATTGATTGATTGATTGATTGATTGATTGATTGATTGATTGATTGATTCATTGGTTCATTGATTCATTGATTCATTCATTCGTTCATTCATTGATTTTACGACTTTTGAGTTTAATCGTATTTTATTGATTAAGTACAAAACATACTGTATAACCGACATAAGTGTTCTTCCCTTTTGTTCCGTTGACAAAAATAGGTGATTTTGGTGCATTTGCATGCGCTGGTAACGAATGTGACAACACTGTTGTTCTAATGATTTTATTTTAGGAATAATAGGGGCCTAGGCTAATATTATGAAAAGAAGCGCAGCGGCTGTCGTAACGTAATTAAAGATGAAAGTGCATGATCACTATGTGTGTGTGTGTGTCTACGTGTGTGCGTGCGTGTGTTCACGTGAATTTGTGCTGATAGGCTGTTGACGACGTATACTACCTGTAAGACGCGCTCCTGTACTAGCGGAGCTGTGCTTACTACACTGCAAGGAGTCCAGACGTGCGTCTGTACGTTCAGCGAAGCTTTTTCTTACCTTTAACTTTACCTTTTTGATTGTGAGTTCATGCTTAGCCGTAGATACGATCGACACTTTTTACCGCGCGATGCACGTAGTGCTAACGCGGTATTGCTATCGTAAGTCGTCCGTCTGTCCGTGACGTTCATGTACCGTGGGCGTATGTGTTGGGTTAGTTCGAAAATAATTGTACGAATATTTAGCTTAGGGTCTTCGCTCCTCTGAGCCACAACATCGGCAATCTAGTCCAAGCGGAACACCCGAAAATTCGGGTGGAATACAGGTGGGGTCGCTCTTCTCAGCAGAAAACATACAATATCTCTCAAACGGGGCAAGATAGGACCAAGGTTACTATTGATGACCAATAGGAAGTCGCATACACGCTTTCGATTGGTGCCAAAACAACCACCTTAGGTGACTCTGAAGGGCCATTTTGCACTCTGTTTCAAAACACATGCGTCTTTCGGAGCCCACCACGAAAATTTGAATGAAGATAGACCCATACTTTCAGGGACGAAGTGATTCTAGTTTCCAGTGATTCTAGTTTCTGGCAATAAAAAGTTTATGCGGATATTTGCGGGGGTTCCCTGGAAAGGGAGCGTCAAACAATAGTGGGGTAATCGAAAACATGGATTTTCAGGGCTTTCGGACGCTACTTCTTGCTTCATTTCCTAAGATGCCGATTGCACCTTAAGAAATGAAGCCAACGTTATTATATGCAGTATATGTAGTATTATTTAGTCCCTTGTCGCGTTTCCACTGACCCCAAAATACATGACCTTGAATGGCTTGAATGGCCATTTTACGTTAAAATTTCACTATTATGAACTGCCATTGAGTAATTATTTGTTACTTATTTACTGTAGACTCTGTTTACACGTGTGATTAGCGGAGAAGTGCGGGAAGCGGAATAGCGGACCGTGATCCGCAGAATATTTGGAATCCGCGGAAAAACTACAGATCTTTCGTAGACGCTACATCGTCGGAACCTTAACAAATAAGGCCAACATTATTATATAGTATTATATGACTCCAAAACACGTGACTTCGAATGACCTTGAATCGCCGTGTTGCGTTAAATTCTGTTTTGCGCCGGTATGTTTGGAGCTCTGAAGCCTGGCTTTCGAAGCTTGGCTACTCTTAATCTTGTAGTGAATGTCGTCGGCGAACTTTAAACCGAAAAGAACAGCTGCAGCATCGCGCGGTTTCCTTGCGACAGCACGGCTCTTGTTTGCAAATGTTAGCCTACTGTTGCATGTCTTAGTGAAAAAATGTTAGGGCGACTGGAGGTCTACGGATCCTATTCAATACCATTGGGAAACTGTAGTTGTTTATTGTACTATCTTCCGTGTCATTTTCAGCAACATTTTTGTTAAAGTTTATGGGAGGACAGCGCCCTCCCCAGACCTCACCCCTTCAGCTTGCCGTATGATTTCTGTAGAAGCGGTCCCGTGGACTGTACACTAGCCAGAATTTTGAAAATTGGTGGATACTTGATGGCGTTGTGAATTTATGAAACTTGGTGATTTACTTTTTTGACCACCCTGTGAACATGCACATATTGCCTCCAGTCGTTGGTTGGGCGACAGGAAGGAAGGACGTCTGGCTCTAAAAATAAAATGCCACTCCAGTTATCTTCTTTGGAAGTCCACTGGCTAGCCCGGTTAAATCTGGAACGTGGACGGTTGTGCTGCACTGATTGTACCCGTTCGCGTGCTAATTAAACCGTTCTGTTTGTGTCGTAGGGGTCGGCTGGTCGAGTTGGTCTTCGTGTAGTATGCCATGCCATGGTCAACAGCAGCGCAACTATTGGAGTCTTGTCGGACACCACTACAGAATGTAAGATACGCCGTCGATAATCTTCTGTAGGCTATATGAAAACAGACAGTAAAAGCTGAAAAGTGATGATGATAACGCAAGTAAGCCTATGCTTTGAGCCAAAGCCTTGGAAATGGGCTCCAACGCCAGAGCCTATTGCCTATATACCGGCGAAGATCTTCCACACACTTTTTGGCCCCTTAAAAGTTGCTCTAGCCGGTCGAGACTAGCGGGTCTGTGTATTTGTGTTACAGATCTCAGACTCAGACGAGGTGGTGCAACATTTACTGTTGACCGCGATCGAAACCGATTGATCATCTTGTCTGTGATGTCGTATATTTAATTGTCAACGCCGTCAGAATCGTCGGAGATGCAGCCTGTCATTCCGCACGCTGTCTTCACAGCAATAACACTAGATTCACGACTGGAAACGTACTTCAACAGAATTTGCGTATATTTCTGACTGACGGAAAAGATCGTCCGTCGTAATGTTTGCGTCGGCGCATTTTTAATGCGCATCCGTGCGCAGTTTGAGCAGTTTACAGCGTAAACTGTGCAGTTGTAAAACACAAAAATGTGCACGCAGCAACACGTTTACAGCGGCGTTCACACTGCGTACGACGTCGTACGACGTCGTACGAAGTCGTACGTGATCGTTCTAATCGAACACGTGCAAAGTACCGGCGACATTCACACTACGCGCGACGTCGTACGTCATGAAACGCAGAAATCGAGACATGCTCGATTTCTGCGCACTTTTGTACGTACGACGTCGTACGACCACGTACAACCCTGCGCATCCGACGTCGTACGACGTCGTCGTACGCAGTGTGAACGAGCCTTAAGTCCTGCAGGAGAGACCATCTGATGTCAGAAGATGGAAGAAATTGGGTAGCCTGGGATCCGACCGTGACCCACTGAAGGAGCTTACGCCGCTTCCAGACCTGGAGATGGTACTAACTGAACTCTGCAAGAACCCAATAGCTCTTTCAGCCTGTCACACTTCGCAACCTTCTCACTTTGTGCACTAATTTTTCTTAAAAATGCCCTGATTTCCGTGCCACTTTGTCGAAATATTTCTTGTTTCGATCGCTCGTCCTTGTTCAAGGGGTGTCGTATTTTAATCAGATCATACACTTGTCTGCATGCATCTATTATTAAAATTATTATGCGTTCCGCGCGATAGCGAAGTGGCGAAACGCTTGCTGCACCTGCCCTGTCGGTCAGTCATTCTGTCCGAGGCATAGGCAATTACCTCAGAAGCAAAACGACCAAGAGCTATCGTGACAAATCAGGGTGGCCACAAAGTAGGAGAAAAAAATTCCCTCAGATTTCCAGGCTTTTCCAGAGCCATAAACTTACTTTTCCATAGGTTATCGCAACAAAAAGTAAATGTAATAATGACCTTCATCAAGGGTCATTTACCCAGCAATTAGCAACTACAAATAGTGCCTAGTATTTTAGCTGATATATGGGCAGGGTCGCTACTCCCTGAGATCCTAATGATCCTGTTTACCCAGTCAAGAGCTGTTTTACACAAATATTTGAATGACGAACTAAAAATACTTTTTCTTACAATTTTTCCCTGATGTTGCACAGAATTCCCTGAGTTTTCCACGTTCAGAGAAATCCCTGGGTATTCCAGGTTTTCCAGGTTACTAATGTTAAACCGCATACAGGCTGGTCGACGCGCCCATCTCCGATGACCTACAACCCAGAAAAGTAACTCTGAGTCACTTGGTTGATATCACAAAAATGCCCCCTCTCAAAAAACAAGCTGTGGTGCGAGGCACAACAAACTCCGCCGCTGCTGCCACCTAGCGAATGATACTGACTTGTTAACGCCAGTCCTCTGAGCTATGGCCGGTGATAACAAACAACTTGACCTTTGACCCGCCGACCCGTTTACCCGAATTGACCCAAAATTTAATCAGGTTTTCGTGCGTCACTCCACATCTTCCCCGAAAATTTCATGCAAATCGGTCCAGCCGTTTTCTCGTAATGTTGCTGACAAAGAAACAAAGAAAGAAATCGCCCGAAAACAATACCCCGTCCCCCTACGGGGGTCGGGGTAAAAACGCAACTATAGCAGTTACTATTATTGGGGAATAGTAAACTATGAATAATCTGTCGGGTTTGATAATCGGCGCTGACCTATGACGACCTTAAGACCCAATACACACCGCCGACGCCGACGCAACTCAACTCGACAGTTGAGTTGCGTCGGCGGTGTGTATTGGGTTTAAAAAGCACTTCAGTGTCACTTGCATGATGTCACCAAATACAGGCGACTATCTCGAAAACGAAGCAGTTTAGAGCTGGGCATGATCAGTGTTGACCAGTGACCACAAATAGTCGTCCACATACAGGTTAGCCAACATGCCGACCCCGATCTGTGATGACTTCAAAGGTCGTTCAAGGTCATTTGGATAACGTTGTAATGTGAATTGTGAATGATATGCCAAACTTGAGCTTTTTGCATTCCAAAATTCTGAGCGATGTATTGTTTGCACTCGCATTAGCTGAATGGTCGTATTTTCGGCGTTATACATTCTACCTTACAGCAGTTCATCACGTTATTACAACATACTATGTCACCAACTTGTGTCTGTGCATGTGTGGGCTAACGTATGCTACATTTTATGCACTGTTGCGTGAATCACGTACATTTGCACATTTTAATTTTGTACTGTCGCGTGAACTACTCTGATGGTTGGACTGTCTGTGTAATGTTTGTATTTGTCAATCGTCTGCTTCAGTGAGACATAGGCCTACTTGCTCGTGTTTCCCGTCAATAACAAGAAAGCCTAGCTGACGCAAAGGTAAGCGCGCGACAGCAGTGTGTGTATGAAGACCCCTAGCGAAGAAATCGAAGCTCATCGATGCTACCAATCGACATTCCGCGGCCGATAAGCGACTTCCTGTTGATGGTTAATAGTAATCTGGCCGTATTACTTACCGTTGCG
>Ga0209679_1000851_pt1 | contig 11917 bp, 5 predicted proteins | sample WorMetHEROISLAND_4_FD_187408 | JGI IMG/M metagenome (GOLD analysis project Ga0209679, IMG submission 187408) | Marine gutless worms symbiont microbial communities from Max Planck institute for Marine Microbiology, Germany - Olavius sp. 2 HERON... ...
CAGATGCCACAGAAGTGCCCATGTCCAAACACAAATCCTCTAACACTAGGTTTACCTGCTACAGGGCGGTAAAGTGCATCCAAATTTTGAAAACAAAAAAAATTTTCGGGAAAAAATTTTTTAGCCTCCACTATGATCAGAAAAATACGCTGAATCCATTGGTGAAATCCTATTTTAAATCCGTTCACAATTACGGGAGATATTTGCAATTCTGTGACCGCCGTGTCTGCTCTTTCCAATACGTCGCAACGCAGCGTCTACAACTAGGCGCGTAGGCCGATACTTCGCACTGTGCAACACTTGCCCTGTGCAGCTTTTTCTAGTTGTTATTTTAATTGGCTTGGTGAATTAGCTGGCGAATGCTGGCGGTTAAGTGCTCGCTTGCTTACTTAACTCTTACTTAACTAAAACACTGAACACTGAAAAGCTATTTTTATTGATCAGCATTATTATAGTGTGCTTCTAAACTAGCTTTTGTGCAGTTACGTTTGAGAAAAGCCGTGTTGAACGAGTGTCGAGTGGAATGTGGTGTGTGATGGCATGTTGTTTGCATGTAATTGTTGCAGGATGATGACGGCTGATATTTACTTCAACATCGTCAGCTTCAAAGTGTCGTTGTTGATGTGATGCTATTGCTGCCACTGTGGCATCATTGCCAAGTCTCCTGTTATAAGTATTTGTCATCAACAGACTGTGAATGCTGCTCCTGATGCTGGTGGTACATGCTGTGATGATGATGATGCCGGCGTTACTTTCAGACCCGCGTTTAAACTGCGGATTCCATTACTACATGCAGTCATGCAGTTGGTGCAAAAATCCGGCACCAGATTTCCGTTTACCCGGCCGGCGAGTTTTTTTCTGCTTACTTAAAATTAGGCCAGCTCTCGCAGTAGCGTATATTTTTTGTGAATCGCTGCAGCTGGACGTGTTGTACCGGTTTTCGTTTCAGCCACGTATGAGAGGCTGTATGCGGGTGATCTACTAGTAATCAAATCGTACACGGAATTGTGGAAGTCCGTGGATTTGTGGTCTGACTTTAGTGTTTGTTGTTAAACACACTTGTCCAAACAAGTGCCCAATTTGTCTTCACGCATAACTTTGACAAATGTTCACCGATTTCATATTACCAATTTTCGTATTTTTGGCGGACATACACTGCAGGAAATTTGCGGCCTCCTTAGTGCCCATCCCAGCGCCTCAGGTTCGGCCGGCCAATCGCCGACATTGTGCGCTTTACAAGTTCATTTACTTACTTAAAAGTTAGTGTGTAATTAACCTACCAAACGAATTTTGTGTAACTGCACAGCTACTATGCTATAAAATTCTGATCGCAGTTCTAAGGAAATAAACATGCGAAAAACGTTGCCGTTTTATTTTGGCAATATCCTTGTAATTTTTCGTCAGAATTTCATCACAGATTTTGAAAGAATCGTACCTGACGATATTATTAATTACAAGTTTTGTCCTAGCTGACGTCAGGAACCAGCTTAATGTTAGGCCTAATGCTATGGTAGTAGGTGACACATCAGTGTAACAAAGTACCCACGACTCATTGTGCCTGCAAGGTGATAGCAGTGTTCACTAAAGAAACTTTTTTGCAAAATATTGACGAGATGTACTTAGTGCATTAGAGATCTTTTGAGAATGTGCTGTATAAATTGACACTTTACTTACTTACTTTCTTACTTGACTCATGAGACATCAAAAGTATTTAGTGCACACCTATAACTGCCTAATAGGACGACATTTTGAACGTCTGCTGCAACTGTGTTTTTGTATTATTTCACTTACTTGCGTGAGTCAAATCTAAAATTTAGATTTCTAATGCTTGCTGTGTAGTGATATGGCAGTGAACATGAACCAAAGTTAAGCTCAAGATTATACAAGGTAGTGCAGCTACAGAAACTGAGCAAGATGGATTATTTGTACGTTCTCTTGTTGCAAATTTCTGATAGCGTGTGTCTGCCAAAAATTATAAAAATTAGTTTATGTGTCAAAGTTATATGCGAAGACAAAGTGGGACGTTTTCTGGACACAGTGTAGTTGTGGCCTGTGTCCAGAATAGTATAATTAACATACCTCTAGTGATAGAACCTGTGGCTTTTCCACCAAGACTCGACAACTGTTTTGTCTGACAAAGCATTTAACTTAATGTCGTTGTGAAAATTAATTGCTTTTCTTCTCTATCTAGGCATAGATTGCATAGATTGCATATTTGGGCATAGATAGATTATGTTGACATAGATTAGTTGTAGCTGTTGAGGCAGAGATCAGCACTGATTGCATTGTCGTCGCTAGGCCCTCGTTCTTTTTACTGCTTTTGCTGCATTTGTTTTGCAATTTTAAGACTTTTAGCTTTTTTCTTGATTTTTTTGTACAATGTGAGGCCCTTTGAGCGTGTTTTAAAATGAAAACATGTCCGCCAGAGTTGGAACTGGGTCGGTAGCTTTGACCCATGACCGGACCCAGAGGTCTTTGACCTGACCCGACCCAACAAAGAACGATAAAAGAGTATATAAATTAGTAAGAAAATTATGGGAACTAACCGACACTATAAAACGTGGCAAAGCCCAGCGTGACTGTCGCCCTCCACTGTTTTCGTTACCATAGCAACCGGGGTCGGTTAGCATCTTGCGTAAATGATACCTCTAAAACCCCACACTTGGTATGTTGCAGCTCCAAAACTAGGTCCACTACCGGTTCTGACCCGACCCAGTGACCTTGTGACCCATTTCCAACTCTGGTGTGAGCATTAGTCAGTATTGTGTGCCGACATAATCAAAATAATTATGTGCGTTATGTAATTATGTAATTAGCCGTTGTAATTACCTGCTGATTTTATGTGATATTTTGTTTTTGTAATATGTGAAATTTCTGACCGATTTGTAACTGATCGTGACGTTAATCATAAATGTTATATACGTGCGTATTGAGCCAGTTTGTGTCAATAGTGTTTTCTTATGCATGCCACCGTGTAATGTTACAGTTTTGTACGTTTAATGCTTCGACGTTGTTGAGAGTGGTCGTGAACAGGGCGTCCAGCAGTCGTGTGGCGTCAATCCAAATTCTTCTTTGGGGGCTGGGTTGGAAAAAATCGTGATTTGAAAAAAATATTTTAAAAAATCAGAATTTTTTAAAATTTAAATCAGATTGTTTGATTTAAGTAAGGTTTTTGATTTTTTTTAAATTGCATTTTCGAGATTTTCAGTTTATATTATGCCGTAAAGCGTCAATGTATAGCCAAGATTGCGGAAAATCTCTCAAGCATTGTGAGTTGCAAGTTGCACAGAATTAAAGTTCCTGAACCAGTGACTGCAAAATCAGTCGTCGAAGAGTTGAATAAGTTGAATAAAAGAATAAAACCATACGTTTGCTTCTATTTATTATAATTTTTCATTGGTAAGTGAAATCATCAGCATGATTTAAATCACTTGATTTTTTGACAAAAAAAAATCAGTTGATTTAAATCAGTGATTTAAATCGCATTGATTTAAATTGGCCAACCCTGCTGGGTAGATTCTCGTATTCAAATAAAAAGATACTCTCACCCCGGTATTTTTTTATTGGGGGCGACCCCCTCGCCCCCAGGATCGATGCACGCCACTGGCGTACAGCATGCAGAGAATTACTGCTGGATGCCTGGAAAATGGTCGTTATGGTCATCATGGACTGCGGAAGCAAAAGATCCCCACCAAGTTTCCAGTTGGGGGGCAGTCTATGCCACCCAAAGACTTAGACCGCAGCACGGGTCCATCAGCCATCCCCAGAAAATTCCCAGCAAATACTGGGTACTAAAAGTGGCAGGAATAGCAAAAAGCGCAACTACCCCCGCTCACGTGTACTGGTCGCTGATGGTATCATGTCGCTCCAATCAAGCGAGTACTCAACCGCTAAAGAAAAGGGGTACTGCCAGGTTCAACATAGGGTCCATGGGATCCACGGACCCCCGTAGGCAACCGCCCAATCAGAGCAGTCCATCTCAGCCGGCAGGCCAGCCATGCGGTCACTGGCAGCACCCATCCCCGATGTAAACCCCAGTCAACCGGGGCCCGAGAGAGCCCCTGCGCGGTTTCTGAGCCACCCAGACCAAAGGAGAGTTAGAGTCCCGAACGAGACCCCACCACTTTTCGAGTGGGGTCAAGGCACGTATTTGACCCCAACTTTTTCCGTGCTTCGGGGCATGTTAGAGTCAAACTTAATGGAAGTTCAGTGCATGCTAGCGTGCAGTATACCCGTCAGATTCGGTTGGCGCCCAGACTCAACTGGGCTCTCATGCAGTGGTTAAACTGAGAGATGAGGTCACTGGGTCGGGTCAGGGGTTACTGTAACACGCATTCTTGAGCTTGCTCAGTGTCTGCAGCAACACGCTACCACTTTAACCACAGAACTTATAATCATCCCGTGACCCAACCGTTTTAGGGGACACTTCGTGGTATGTGGGGGCACTTTGCTGTCAGAAGGGGAAGGGTAAAGGGAGTAGAGGATTTTGATCCGCTACTTTCAGAGATCTTCCGCAGTCTATGATTGCAGCTGTGTATATTAAATGCGTAAAGTTAAAGTTATAGAGCGTGGTACAAAAACTGGCTGTTTAATTCTACATGTTGTGTTGTATGTGAAACGTACAAATTGTGATATATTTCAAGCAGTACGCACTCTCTGACGACATTCCTGATTCTTAGAATTCCCGCCATTTGTTGATCTTCTTGTTTGTGGCATGCAGTGATATTTTAGCTCCATGTTTTAAAGTCTATTCTTCTTTGTTCGACTGACTAACCGAAGCTCTGTTTCTATTCCAAAATATCACTGATGCTAGTATGATGTTTTTACCATTTCAGAGCCTTTGTGCATAAATATCTTGAAATTTAACGGTAGCAAACCTCAATAATGTCAATACGTGCTGGCGCAAAAAGGTGTGAAAAAATGAGAGAGGAGGCTAAGATAAATTTAGGTGGAAAAAGACAAAATTTTAAAGGCAACCAAATGAAAGGGTTTTCTAGTATTTTAAAAATAACGTGATATGAAGGCCCAGTTTTTGTATCACGTGGCAAGTGATATTTTCTCATTGTATCAAATATTTTTGTAATATACTTACTGTACACGAGATATTCCGGTTTCTTTTTCTTCAAGCATTTCATTTTTGTCTGTCACGTAAAGTGCTTTTGTTGTATAATTGCAGCATTCTGTCTTTGCTTTGTAAGGATAGTCGTATCTTGTAGGCTTTTACGCTGTATTTTGATTATTACTTTTCTTCCAGTACTTTTTTATGCCTCCGCTCCGGCGCTGCCGGAGGCACCGTGTTTTCATGTTGTCCGTCCGTGCAACGTGCGTGTGTACTTTTGTCCGTGCGTCCATCCACGTTTCCGCGATATCTGCGGTATGCGTTGATGGATTGTCGTCAAATTTTTGTCATTAGCGCATCTTTGGTCAAGAGATGAACTAAGTAGGTTGTTGGGTCAAAAGAGGTCAAAGGTCAGGGTCACAGCACGACCAATTATGCGAAAATACCAATTTCAGAGTTTGTTTCCGCGATATCTCCGGTATGAATTGATGGTGGATTTTTCTCAAAACTTGTCACTAGCACTGGCGGATCCAGACTCCCCAGTTGGGGGACCAACCCTCCCCTCACCTCCCCTTCCCTTTCCCTCCCCCTTCCCTTCCCCTCTTCTTTCCCCTCCGTTCCATTAGAAGTAGGCCCCTTAAATACAGTTAGGGGTTCTGGGGGAGTGCTGTAAGCTCCCGCAGCGGGGTCTGGGGCGGAGCCCCAGCGGAAATCAAATTTGTTGCATTTTAGCCTTAAAATCTGACATCTGGTGGCAACAATTTTACTAATTTTGTGGCCAGACTGTCTGACTAGATGGGGGCCATGGCCCCCATCTAGTCAGACCTCCCATGGGAGGTCTGACCATCCCATGGCCTCCCATGGGATGCCATGGTCTCATAGTTTCCCATGAGACCCATGGCCTCCCATCTAGATGGGAGGCCATGCCCCCTCCCACCGCACGGTGGGAGGGGGCATGGCCGGATTGCCTCCCCCCTCCCGGATCTGCCAGTTGTCACTAGTGCGTGTTGGAATACAGATGATCTTGTTGGTCTTTGGGGTCAAAAGGTTAAAGCTCAAGGTCACAGCGTGACCAAATATTAGAAAACCATTTTGTGGTTGCGGAGGCATAGAGAGCTTCACGCCGGGCGTCAAGTTCTAGGCGTCTAGTTTCCATTATATTTCTTCCATTTCTAATATTCTGATGTTTTAATTGTAGAAACGTAAATTTCGCGCCGTGCAGAGCATTGTTGTTAATTGTATTTTCTGTAATTAGAAATAATTCCAACTGTTACATTCTATTTAGATCGATATTAAATATATTTTGCTTGTTTTTGCTTCTTTCGTATTATTGTTTTTCTTTGTGTTTGTGATACTTTTCTGTTGTAAAATGCAATGTTAATAATGCAATATTTCGTGTAATATTAATCATATCTCTAATTACTGTTATTGTAACGACAGCTAACTTGAGCTAAGTGTTTTGTGTTAAGTTTATTTTATTCAAGTGAAGTGTTACCGTGTAGAAGTGACGTCATTCGGTTTTCTCGCCGGTTGTTGTAAAAATGATAAAATTAGGTTTTAATTCGGTTATGGTTTGTTGTTTGGTTTTCTGTGCTGTGTTCTGGTTGTGATTTGTGAAAATATATATATTTGTTGACTAAAGCAAGCCGAGTGATTGGTTGAAAAGACCACGCTGCTGTGCACTAGCTTCACTCCTGTAATTACATGACCCGTTGCTATAACATCACGGGGGACATATTATAAATAGAGCTGTCGAAGTAACGCGTTAATTAACGCGTTTAAGAATTAATCGCGATTAAAAAATTAATGCGTTAAAAAAATTAACTTGCATACGTAAATTCTATGAAGCAGGAGTTTCAATATGCGGTTATTTGACGATCGAATAATATTCAATTAATTATTAACAACAAATGTCGATTAATTTGTCAGTTGTGCATCATTGTTTGATGTCAAGTTCGACAGTGGTTCCATCTTGTAGATGAGTCCTGAACAGCAAGACGGCAACGTACAACATAAACTAGACCTGTCGAATTGACGCGTTAATTAACGCGTTAACGCGCGATTAAAATAATTAGTCGCGCGATTAACACGATTAAAAAAATCGCTCGACAGCTCTAATTATAAAGGTGCTAGCGTCTGTCTGTCCGCGCTTCTACGGTCGCAATTTTTATTCGATTTTGATTAAATTTTGGACTGAGGGCCCGAAAAGCAAAAACGCTTTCGTTAGGGGTGAAAATACGATGACCCTTTCCTCTATTTTGCCGCAATTTTTCACCCCCGTAATGCATTTTCAATTGGAAGGTCCGAACACCGCAGTAACGAGGCACGAGGGCTGATTATGGCGGCTAAGAACGACGTGATGGGGAGCTGCTATATTCGCTTTTATTTCACCATAATAGTAGAATGAATAAAGAATAAAACAAGATAAACGAACAAACAAAAAAAGAAAATAATAATAATAATAATAATATGTTAGAATGCGTAACACAAAAAGTACATTGCATAGCAAGAACAAACAACACAAATGATAAATGTAGGCAAATAATTATGGCCTATTTCGGTACGAGAAATTTACACAGAAAGTTGTTAGACTCGCTATATTTATCATCAAAATTTTTGCAACGCTTCGTCCACAGAAAGCTTGGCAAATTATATAATTAAAGAATTGCTGACACTCCTTGACAATTTCTATATTACTAGTTTTGAACAATTTCATGAAAAAACGATTTACAGTGAAGTGAGACTCATTGAGCAACAGTGTCTTCAAGTACAGCAGACAGAACAGAGGCTTTTACCTGTAGCATGCAGTGGTCTCTCTAAATACTGACAAGTTGATTTCGGTCAGCAATTATTGCAAGTACCAGTAACCTACTGCAGTGGTTAATACTATTACAAAAATGGACAACAGTTTATAGTTGACTGCTATTAACTTACTTGCTGTTAACTTAATAGGTAGTAAAATATATTTTTTGTACATTTTTCGTTCTGAAATAATTTTAGTTTCTATTTTTATTTCGTTTTTTTCAGTAATTTACGTTTCTATTTCGTTTTAGTTTTCTCAATAATTTTCGTTTTCGTTTTAGTTCCCGTTAACGAAAATATATTATTTCTCGTTTTTATTTTATTTCAGTTAACGAAAATATCACTGCTGGCGTCACCCTAAAAGATCAAGGTCGTGACCCCAAAATCTTTGAAGCTCAATATCTCAACAACCGTGCGAGACAGACAGTCGGTTCCGGTTGACCACTTAGAGAAAACCGTACACTGCGAATCCAGTGGTCACGTCACTTGACCTCAGAAGGTCAAGGTCACGACCCCAATATATTAGAGGCTCAGTATTTCAAAAACTGTGCAAGATGGTGGTAATTGACTAGCAATAGGAAACTACGTATTGCGAGTCCGGTGGTCACGTGATCAATGACGTCACGTGACCCAAAAAGTGAGGGTTATGACCGCGAAATCTTTGAGGCTCAGTATCTCAAGTTCTCAACAACCATGACGTCAAAAGCTACAGCGTCACGATGTATGGCATGCCGTGTGCAACACAATAATGTATTTTTCGGCTACAGGCCATCGAAAATGGAATACGCGTATTCTATTTTTGAAGAATACGCACTATTCTAACGTGTTCCATTTTAGCGTAAGCGTACGCGCGAGCTTAGGTATACAGTCGCCATCCGTTGGTATTTTTTCCGGTTTCGGAGAACAGAGAAAATGGAGTCGGTGATGAAGGGGCTGATGGGGGCAATGCCCCCCCACAATTTTTGGGCTAGACCGCCCCGGTTGATCGAGATCAAAGTGCTGCCACTAAGCCAAACCGCCTCCTCTGTTAATATAAGTAAGTAAGATTATTTCTAGACGGCGCAGTTAAAATAGTTCGCCGCCGTGGCCCCGCTATCCAAACAAAAATGTCTTTAGTGACCGCCGGAACCGACTGTACGGTAGGTCAGCATCTCTGAGATGTGGTGGTAAACTGTTCAATAGCCCGGGACCGGCAGCTGCAAAAGCTCTGTCACCAAAGATGCTGTGGGTCCTGGTAACGACGCTCTGTGGAGCGTAGTCGCTCACGAGCGTCGGCGACAAGATCTATCTGGTGAAGTTATGAAATCTAGTGGCATACTTTTTATGGACCACCCTGTAGGCATCAAAGACAATGGCGGCAGAGCGCCGTTTGTCCGTCGATGTAGTCTCTACACGGACAAAGACGTACAATTCCTTCTCGCTGATCCACGCAGCTAAACAGAAGTCTGTCGGACTGTAGTATGCAAGTGTTGCTACGAGGCTCGTAGGCCGGTGCACAAAGGTCATCCGTGGCGGTTAAGACCAGACATCTGAGGGGCTGTGTCGCTGACGAAAGTCGTCGGATGTGTTCGTCGACGAACTGGCCAGAGTTGATGCGACTGAAATGTGTCGGCTCGCATATCGTCTCTGCACAACCAAGCACGTCGATACACGCTTGGCGCTGATAAATCACTAATAAGTAAGTAAGTAAGTAAATGGTTTATAAAGTGCCAGAGTCAGAATCAGGGCGCGTTGATGAATGGGCGCTAGGTGGCAGGATACTTTTATAAGGAAATCTTTGGACACTGCTGGAGTGCTACATTTCACAGGTCAGATGCCCATCCTAACGCCCAACCACAACACCGAACGCTAACCGTTGACACTAACAGTAATCTAAACTAGAGAGTAGCCTACTGGATACAGCGCATTACCTTCGCCGCCGAGACTAATGCGGCGTGCAGTCGATACGTGATATAAGCGGCTCGGCGGACACACACACAGCGTGACAACGCTCGCTAAGCGGCGGCGAAAGGTAATTAATGAGTGAAATTACTAGAAATATGTCGACCGCTTACTGTTATTCCAGCACGCCTGTTTACACGACTGTCCCGGCCGACTAAGCCGGACTGTGACTGAGGAGACAGGCGGCCACAGCTTGGTGACTCCATCTGTCGGCGTAGAACAGAAGTCTTGATGTTCTATATAAGCGTTGACCCTTTGTAGCATTCCCGGCTGAGTAAACTCGTACGGCATATAACCACTCACCTGCGCAAGCAATACAGGTAATAACCACGGTGACTACTTGTCTGGAAAACCTGGAAAATGTAGAAATGCAAGGAAAAATTGACAGCTAACGGAAAAATGCCAGGACGTTGACCGAAAGTCAGGGAAATGACAGGAACAAATACGAAAGGTACTATTGGACCCGGAAGGCGCCCGCTTGCTTACTTACTCTACTATGTCATTACGGTAAGCCCCGCCTGTGCATAAATATTCATCACTACGCTCCACCAATTCGGTGCAGCGTCACGCGTCCAGCTGCAACGTCATTGGCTGCAGCACGCCGTTGAGGTGTTAGTGAAGGTTCAGTGTCAAGTTTTAAATCGACAACATGAAACGGAACTTTGCTAATTACTCATTAATTAGAAATTAATTTAAAAATCTGAGATGGTAGATTTGTAAGGAATATGAGCACGAATGTGTGTGCAAAGTTTCCTTGTGCTCCGCTGCGTATTAAGAAAGCCTTAGAGCACTTTTAGATAACTGATTCCAAGAACAACAACTGGAGTAGCGTTTTGGGACCCGCCTAGTTCTGGGTCCAAAAAATCTAGTCGCTATTTTAGACGTTGCATTAGCTTTTATGTTGTCGTGGCGGCCCGTGTGTTGTGAGCAAAATATCGGAAAAAAGTTATGAACGGATTTTGATGAAATTTTTTTGAGGGGTGGGACACGAAAAGAGAAAAACGATTAGATTTAGACCCGGATCAGGATTGGGATCCGAAAATTTTAAAAGGATTCTTTATTTGCTATCGCGATTCCCAGAGAGCCAAAAATAAAGCATGAAAATGATCCTCAGCGGAGGTTTGCCCTCTACCGAATTCTCTCTAGTTGCATTGTTATTACTGATAAATGTAACAAAAAATTACCAGTTTAAAACTCTGTGTAAGGACGACATGATAACCTTAGACATCTAAAACAGCAAAAATCTTTTGGGTAACCCTAGATGCAGCGTATCATATTGTCATATGTAAATTTCCTATCACATCATTACAATGTCATGATGTGCTGACATCATTAAAAGGTGACTTTAAAATTTTAAAAACATGAATAAAGTATATGAAGTTAGTTGGAAATACGTAATGCTATTCAAGCATAAAAAAAGATACTTACTTTTAACTGGCTTACTTACTTTATTGCAGTGAACTATACAGCCTGCATCGTGAAATTTTTGAAATATTTCAGAAATATTTCACGAAATATTTCATGAAATACTTCACGCCAAAAACTTTCGTGAAATTTTACATCATTAGTTACGCCTTCACGCTTCATTTGCTACTTTCCTTTCAATTTTCCGGCTATCTCGCTACTGGATCCCAGCTTTAGACAGACGTACGTACGTTGCCGAAGTCGACGGCCGCCAGTGCTCGACGAAGGACGTCGTCAACGTGTTTCAAGTTGCTGACGTCGACTGTAAACACGTGAGGTTCGCCGATGAAATCTTCTGTGTAAGGATGTTGACTCGTTACCTAGGCAACCATACAATCACTACTTCAGCAGCAGCAGTTGCAGCAGACGACATTTGAAAATACAGTGGCACCCATCCATCTAGGAGTGTAGATAAAATAACTGTTACCGAGTGATTAGATTTTGGTGGCAATCCGATGACCCCTTCCCCTATTTTAGCCCATTTTTTTACCCTCGTAATGCATTTTTAATTATTATTATTATTATTATTATTATTATTATTATTATTATTATTATTATTATTATTATTATGTAGAATCGTACATGAAGTACATATAAAAGAAACAAAAAAAACTAGAGTAAACTACACAACTAAATCAGACGTGCACAAAT